>Ga0207037_10074_pt1 | contig 32473 bp, 34 predicted proteins | sample Alteio_BWMinCont_75_FD_153268 | JGI IMG/M metagenome (GOLD analysis project Ga0207037, IMG submission 153268) | Enriched cells from forest soil in Barre Woods Harvard Forest LTER site, Petersham, Massachusetts, United States -... | ecosystem: Environmental > Terrestrial > Soil > Temperate forest >... | reverse complement strand
CATGGCGGCTATGAGGGAGGACCGAGCTGAAGTTTTTGCGTTCATGATGCTGCGGTCTCCGCTTTTAAATGATGCGTGCAAAAGTGATTCCATCCTGCAAGCCAAGGTGGATCGCATGAAACAACTCATCCAGGGGCTGGAGCCGGAAATGAATGAGTCCTTCTGGAGCGGCGCCGAAACCGCGGCTGCTGTGAAGCCCCAAAGTGCGCGTCCTGTGCCGGTTGTTTCCGATGTTTTTGTATGTTCGCGCGAGGTGGATGCGTTTCATCCAGACAATCCCTCGCAGCAGATCGGCAGATTTCTTATGGGCAGCCGCTTGCAAATCGGAGCGGCGGATCCTAGCGGAAAACTATCGGTCACGTTTGTCGAGCCCGATGGAGTCGCGGTGCACGCACTTTGCCGTCCGGAAGATGTTGGGCGTTGATACGTGCTTGTTCGTGCACGCGCACATGGTTAACGACGGCGAAAACGCCGTCCGCGTTTTCCGCGGCCGTCCCAGCGAACCGAGGCGACGCTCGTGACGGCGGGAGGTTGCGCGTAGGAAAAACCTTCGAGAGTCAATCGTTCGATTTTGCGCCCAATAAAATATTCGATGGCGTGGACGTGGCGTTCCTCCTCGCGCGTTACCAGCGTGAAGGCATCACCCACCGATTGCGCCCGTCCCGTTCGACCGATGCGGTGCACATAATCCTCCGGATGCTCCGGCACGTCGTAGTTAATGACATGCGTCACGCCGGCAATGTCGATGCCGCGGGAGGCGATGTCCGTGGCGACCATGACTTCGTATTTGCCTGATTTGAACCCGCTGAGCGCTTCCATGCGCTGATTTTGTGAACGATTCGCATGCAGAACGGCGACGGAATGATTTTCTGCTTTGAGACGGGTTGCAATGCGATCGGCGCCATGCTTGGTGCGGGAAAAAATCAGCACGCTGTCAAAATCGGTTTTTTCAAGCAAAGCGCGCAATAGATCATGTTTCTGAAGTTGCGAAACAGGATAAAGCGCGTGCGTGACCGAAGAGGCCACGGAACGATTCACGCCGATCTCGATCTTTATGGGATCATGCAGCGCCCAGTTCGCAAGTTCCACGATTTGTGGCGGGAGTGTCGCTGAGAAGAAAAGCGTTTGGCGTGCCGAAGGACAGCGAGAAACGATTTTTTTCACTGCGGGGAGAAAGCCGATATCGAGCATGCGATCGACTTCATCGAGAATGAGGAGGTTGATATCATTGAGGTGCAACGTCCGCTGCTTGAGATGGTCTTCAAGGCGTCCGGGAGTGGCGACGACGATGTCGGTGCCGTGGCGCAATTCCTTAAGTTGATTGCCATAACCGACACCGCCATGAAGCAGAGCGACGCGCAGGTCCGTAAAACGTGAATAATCACGAAACGCGGTTTCGACCTGGGCGGCGAGTTCACGCGTAGGCTCGAGCACCAGGCATCGGCATGTTCCGTGTTGCTGCAACAAGGTGAGGGCGGGAAGGGCAAACGCGGCAGTTTTGCCAGTGCCCGTCTGCGCCGAGGCGATCAAGTCTTTGCCCTGGAGGATGGCTGGGATCGCACGAATCTGAACGGGGGTTGGCACGGTATATCCCATCGCCTGAACGCCACGAAGGACGGGGGCAGAGAGACCGAGATTTTGAAAAGGCATATAAAAATGAGAATCCCTTGGGGATTTCCTAGAGTGGCATCAGACTGTTCCCGACCGTCGGGTTTCAAATCATCACTGACCGCGATCAACTGACAATTCACCAGGCTCTGAAAACGAACACTTTCAAGTTCACCCTAGAGGTTTTGCCCCGTAATGCAAGCCATGATTCGCAGATGGGGCTGAAAGGGAACACCTGCAAGGCATCCTTTGAGTTGTCCGCTCGTCACTTGCGTTTGGCAAGGTTTGATCCTAGTTTTGATCGTTCTGATGTTTCATCCTCAAATGTTTCCATTTTAATGCCTATGAACTCCATCCGTCGTGTCTTCCCTTTTTTGGCGATGCTGGTTTGCACTTGGGCCATTCTCATTTTCGGCGCCCACAAGGGAGGAGCGGAAGTCGATTTGTCCGGCAAGGCGGCGCCATCATGGACCCTCAAAGATCCCGACGGTAAAACAGTTTCGTCCGACAATTTCAAAGGCAAGGTGGTGATTCTTGATTTTTGGGCCACATGGTGCCCGCCGTGCCGCATGGAAATTCCTAACTTTGTCGAACTTCAGGAAAAGTACAAGGAGAAGGGATTGGTTGTGGTTGGAATTTCTCTGGACGAGGGTCCCTCCGTCGTGAAGACCTTTATGCGCGAGAACAAGATCAATTATCCCATGGTGATGGGCAACTCGACCGTGGCTGAGAAATATAGCAGCGACGATGGTATTCCCACGACTTTCCTGATCGATCGCCAGGGGCATGTGGTAGCGAAGCATGTGGGATTTACGGAGAAAGAAACCTTCGATAAGGAAATTCAGAAATTGCTTTGATCTGGATGCCGCCCTTTGAGCATGGTTGCTCCTTCCTTTTGCCGATTGTGGCGCTTGGTCGATGCTTAAAGAACTTTGAGGGGAGGCCCATCCTTTTTTTGAGAGTGACTTTTCTGCCAGCGACCGACGGCAGAACGAATGCCAAAAAAACTGGCGATAGCCGATGGCGTGCCGAGCAACATTCCACCGAGAAGGAATGCTCTCACGTTTGGCCACGACTCGTGCAGCAGGTAAGAAATGTTCCATTGTTTCGGCACGTGAAAGGCGATCGATTCATGAAGCATCCATTTTCCGACGCAAAACTCGATTCCCACAAGCAGCGGGATGACCGGGTAAATGAGGAGGACGAAATTGTTTCCGATGAGGCATGAACTTTTATTCACCCCCAGCATCCATGCAATGACAAATGCGGCCGCCGTGTCGAGTACAGGAATGGGAAAGAACGTCGCGAAAAAGCCGATGGCGAAACCGGCCGCAATCTGGTTGGGCGAGTCGTTCTCGTGGACCAGTTTTATCCAAAGCTCTTTGAGTTTCTTGGGAACTTGCCTCATGGAATGAGTTATGAAGCAATCCAGACGCGAGCTGCGGTTTCAAGGAGATTCACGAGACATGCTCATGCATTTGTCCCTAACTGAGGCGCCTGATCATCGCACAAAGGCAATTTTCCGCATTCCGAGCGTGGCAACCGAGAGATCTTGAATTAACAGGCCATCGGATTAAGATCCTTATGGATCATGGTTTCTCCGACAGCTCCTTCGAGCGTCTTTCCGCGCGAATCTCGGCCCTGGATACAAAATCCGGTGGTTGATTTGCTGGTCGGGTGCGGCGCTTGGTCGCTTCCGCTTTTTCTTCTCAGCTATGTTGCATCGAATCGTTCCCTGATGGGGGTTGCGTTCGCTTTTTATGTGCTTGGGTTGTTCAGCAACAATCCGCACTACATGGCGACGATCTATCGTGTCTACGGGACGCGGGAGGATTTTTCCAAATACCGTTTTTTCACACTCCATGTCACGGTGATCCTCGTTGCAGTGGGGATTGTGGCGCACGCGTCGGCGCTTTGGTTCCCGATCATCTGGACCATCTACCTGACTTGGAGCCCGTGGCATTACACGGGGCAGAATTATGGTCTGGCGGTGATGTTTATCCGGCGCAACGAAACGCAGCCGACACCCCTGGAACGGCGTCTTCTCTACGGATCGTATCTTGCGTCGTACCTGTCCTGGTTTTTATCGATGCATGCGAGTCGCGACGTGCAACCGAACATCCTTTCCCTGGGTATTCCGGTCAAACTGGGTTTCTACCTAAGAATCTTCTTTATTTCCGCCTTCCTGGGAATGGGAGTCCACAGTCTTTATTTGTTGTCGCGGCGAATGGGGATTCGAAGATTAATGGGCCCCATCGCGCTTTTCAGCACACAATTTCTTTGGTTCGTGGCTCCGACGATGTTGGAATTTGTTTTTGGAATGCAATTTTTGCCCACGAGCTACAGTGGTGGCATTTTGGCTTTCATGCATTGCACCCAATATCTCTGGATCACCGGATATTATGCAAAGAAGGAAACAGAATCCGGACTGCGTGGTGCGAAGGAGTGGAATCCGTGGAGCTATTACGGCCTCATGTTGATGGGCGGCATCGCTTTGTTCCTTCCGGGTCCCTGGATCATCAGCCGGCTGTTTCATCACGACCTTGTGAACAGTTACCTGATCTTCCTGGCCATTGTGAACATTCATCATTTCGTGCTTGATGGCGCCATTTGGAAGCTCAGGGATGGACGCATCGCTCAGTTGTTGCTGGGCAAAAAGGGATCCGAATCCATGTTTCGAACAAGGTTTCCGGCTTGGAATTGGTTATTTGGAAGCAGGGTGCTTGCCCGGGGTGTTCGATGGGGATGTGTCGCGCTTCTGCTCGGATTGGGATTTCTTGATCCGTTCCAATATTATCTCACGCTGGATCGCGCGGGGGAAAAACATCTGGCGCTTGCCCAGGCTTTAAACGCCTCGGACACGCGCGTCTACATTCGTCGAGCCATGCTCGAATTCAAGGAAGGACGCGTGGACGAGGGAAGAAAGGATCTGGAAAAGGCGATCACACTTAATCCGCGCAACCTGACCGCTCAGCAATTGCTTGGACTCTCATTTCGTGGGGCTGGAGAAACCCAACAAGCTTTGAAACATTATCAGCGCATGGAGGAATTTTTTCCAAAAGAAGTTTCTGTTCACATGTATCTCGGGGATTTGTTCATGAAATCAGGAAATCCGAATGAAGCAATCGTTGAGTTCGAGAAGGCAGAGCAACTCGATCCTCATGATCCACAGCCGGATGTTCAATTGGGTCAAGCCTACCGCGCGGTCGGCAATTACCACCGCGCCATGGAGCATTATGAGGCGTATCTCAAGAAACAGCGTGAGACCACTTCCGAAAATCCGCTGTGATGGGCGCCCGCAATGCGGACTTCTTAAGGAAAGAGATGTTTTTGGATTCGGCCCAACACCCAGTTTCGAAACTGGGAAGATAGGTTCCCTCGCTTCCAAACGAAGCGGACGAACGGAAGTTGCAACACAAGAAGATTTCAGTCAACATGATCGTTCATGTCAAAGGCAACCGGGACCCGTGGAATGGAACGTGTACGCGTGTATCATTCGCAAACGCGCGCCTACCACGAAGCGTTTCAGGTGTTTTTGAGCAATACGGACCAACAAATTCAGGCGCAGCGCTGGTTGAAGGGGCTTATCGAAAAGTTACCGTCACGGAAGCTTTTCGTAGATGCCGGAGCGGGAAATGGAAAGTTCACGGCGTGGTTCAAAGAATCCTTTGAGAGAACGATCTCCGTCGAGCCGAATGAATGGATGCGCAGCGAATTGCGGCACTCTTGTTCGGGCGTGGAGATCATTCCCGACACGATTCTGGATGTCCACCTCGACCTGGCGGCCGACTTCGTGCTCTGCTCCCATGTCCTTTGTGATATCGATCAGCATGATTGGGTTCCCACCCTCAAGAAACTTGCTTCTTGGCTCGGACCGGAGGGTGTTTTGATTGTGGTGCTCCAGCACCACACCTCTGATTGCATGCGCATGTTGCAGCATTTTTTCGGTCGTCACTTCAATCTCTCGGATCTGGCCGCCGCCTTTGAATGTTTCCAGGGAGACCGCTACGAAGTCTCATTAGCCAAAGTGCCTTCTCATGTGACGACTTCTGATTTCAAGACAGCCGAGATCATTGCCGAACTCATGCTCAATCTCTTGCCGATCAAGCGTCCGCCGCTTCTGGAGGAATTTGAGGAATATGTCCGAAGTCATTTCGGCCATAGATCGGGTGGTTTCCGATTTTCCTGCGACCAGGATTTTCTGCAGATCCGGTTCAGGAAAGATTAAAAGGAAATCATCCTGGCTTGCTGAAACCCATGCCTCTTGGTCCATTTAGGAAGGACCAAAAAGATCCGCTGCGAAGAAACTGAGGTTATAAAAATTATTTAAAAAGCCCGCCAAGGCCCTTGAGCGCCTTACCGGCTTCTTCGGTTGCGCCACCGCTTAATCCCTGGATATTTTTTCCGAGGTCACCGAGGTTTTCGGTAACTGTTTTGGTTGCGCTGGCACGGATGGCATCCACGATTTTTGCTGTGAGCTCGCTAGCGGTGATGCCTTCCGGTCCTTTCCCTAAATCCGTAAGATGAATGGTGGGAAGAGGAACGACGGGTGCCTTGACGCCTGGTAAACCGAAATCGACCTGAACCTTTCCATTTTGAATAAGAAGATCATCCACTTCGAACGTGCGAGAACTCTTTTCGGTGCCAAGCGAGGTATTGATGTGCTGCTGGATCGTTTTGAGATTGCTTTCGTTGAGATTGCCTTCCAGCGTGATTTGGGGTTCGTCGATCTGAATCGAGTGAATGGTCACTTTTGGTGAAAAAAGAGTGCCAGGTTGAAGCGATAGGCTTGCGGAGCCGACACTGATGGCTGCAGGACTTTTGAATCCCGGCGGATTGCCAATGATCAAACCGTGGATCATTCCATTTCCGGAAAGCGGAGACAAGCTGATGCCGGCAAGTGAGAAGTTCACCTGTGTCACGTGGGAACCGATGGTTTCGATTCCATTTTTGGCGATACGATCTAGAAACAAGAAGCCTATTCCAACGAGCACAGCCACAAATAGAAAAAACGCAATAGAAAGCTTTACAAGGGTTTTCATCATGAATTCGTTTTAGGCAAGAGAGAGGAGTGGGTCAAGCCTGTCCGCTTGGCATGGTTCACGCCGTGGCTTTCTTGATATTTTCAAGCTCTTCCCATCGTTGGTAAAGAGTCTGAATTTTTTCTTTTGCCGCAACAAGTTGGGCGTCCAGTTCTTCCCATTGATCGCCGTGCTTTTTGTAAAAATCCGGATCTTCAAAGAGCTTTTCGATGCGGGTTGCTTCCGCTTCGGTGGATTGGATGATCATTTCCATCGTTTCAAGTTCCTTAGATTCCTTCCATGTTAATTTTTTAGGCCGTTCGAGTTCGCTTGTCGTTTTCGATGGTGAAGTTTCATTTTGGCCAGCGGTCTCACGAGGTTTTCGGCTCGAGCGCTTCTCCAGGTAGTAATCGTAGTTACCCACGCTGTGGAAAACCTCCCCGTCTCCCTCAAGCCCCACGATTCCTGTGCAGATGCGATTGAGAAAATAGCGATCGTGGCTTACGGCAAGGACCGTGCCTTGGAACGCCATCAACGCTTCTTCCAGCAGCCGCAGTGTGGCGAGATCAAGATCGTTGGTAGGTTCGTCCAGGATAATGAGATTGCCGCCGCGTTTCAGGATTTTAGCAAGGATCACACGACTTCGTTCGCCACCGGAAAGGAGGGCAATCTTCGCGTTGATCCGATCCTCGTTGAAGAGATAGCGCCGAAGATAACCTCGGATCGAAACCTTTTCTTCGCCAAGGAGAACGAAATCGCCGCCTTCTCCGACTTCCTGGAAAATGGTTTTGTTTTCATCGAGCAGCAATCGCCCCTGATCGACGTAATTGATTTTTGTCTGCGTTCCCATTTCGACTTTGCCGGAAGTAGGCGCGAGTTCGCCCATCATCACTTTCAGAAGCGTCGTTTTGCCGAGCCCGTTGCGCCCGACGATGCCGATGCGTTCGCCAGCCTCGAGTTTCAAATTCAGGTTGCTGAACAAGGTTTTTCCCCCGAGCTCCATTCCAACGTGGGTCAATTCAATCACGCGGTTGGCGAGTTTTGGAGCCGGTGGAATGATGAGATCGATGTTGAGCTCAACTTCACGCTCTCCTTTCGAAACTTCCGCATGAAATCGTTCAACACGATCTTTTGATTTCGTCCTTCGAGCTTTGGGACGGCGTCGCACCCACTCGAGTTCGCGTTTTAAAAAGGTTTGGCGCGATTGCTCTTGTTGTTCTTCGACCGCCTGGCGTTCGGCTTTAGCCTCTAAATAATCCGTATAACTTCCCATGTGAGAAAAAAAGGTTCCTTGCGCAAGCTCAACGATGCGATTGGCAATCCGGTCGAGAAAGTAGCGGTCATGCGTGACGAAAAGGCATGCGCCCGGATAATCCATAAGAAACTCTTCCAGCCATTCAATCGACTCGGTATCAAGATGATTTGTGGGCTCGTCGAGAATGAGAAAATCCGGCCGGGCAAGGAGTGCGCGACAGAGCGCAACGCGACGCTTTTCGCCACCGGAGAGCGTTCCGACCACCCGTTCTGCCGTTGGAGCACTGAGGTGATCCATCAAGCTCTTGATTCGTTGGTCGATGTTCCATCCGTCGAAATGATGGATCTTCTCGAAAAGCAGCTCGTGCTGAGTTGAATGGGCGTCGGCATGTTCGTAATCGCGAATGAGATCGAGGATTGGCTTCACACCGTCGATGATGTTGTCATAGACGGTTGAGGCTTCGTTAAGCGTGAAGTTCTGCGGCAGATAGCCCGTAACGAGGTCGCGTCGGCGCACAATTTCCCCGCTGTCGGGTTCGGATTCCCCAGCGAGAATTTTTAGAAAGGTTGTTTTACCGGACCCATTCCGGCCCACCATGCCGACGCGTTCATTTTCATGGATTGCAAGGCTTGCCTGATTGAGAACGATGTGGTGTCCGAAATCGACAACGATTTCGTTGGCGCTGATGAGCGCGGTGGGAGAGACGTCAGCCATAAGCTAGCCTGGAACGATAGCAGGCTGCTGAAAAAGTAACAATGCTCGCGTTGTCGTCGGGATCGAATTTTCACCCAAAAAAATCGAGTGGATCTTTTTGAGCCGGGATTTTTGAAGAACCGGCCGAAGTCAAGTTGGCGGCAGCTCGTCAAGAGGCTGCCGCCATTATTTCAAATGAATTTAGCACGCCCGTGCGTCGCGAAAGGCCATGTCGAAGGCTCTTTCACCATGGATCCCGTAACCCTCGATGAAACCTCTTCGAAATTCCTCATAATTGTAAGTGGAAGTCCGAACGATATGCGATCGCAGAAACACGATGAATTGGTCCCGCGTCACGGCGTCGTCCCTGAGGTCGCGCGCCCAATCACGGCCGGTGGCATAGAAGTTATCGCAGGGGACCTGAGGGCAGGCGGAAACATAGACAGGTTCCTGTACGACAACCACGCCTCGCGGTTCCACGAAAACCGGACGACGATATTCATGACGCTCGTAGACGACATGTTCACGTTCGTGATGATAGCGGTCGCCCGAGCCAAAACGCAGATCTAGGGCAACACCCGCATCGGATCGAGGTGTAAATGAAAGAAGGCCGAGCCCAAGGCTAGCAAGAATCAATGTTTTCATATTTTTCCAGTTTTAAGTCTCAATCACCGAGTGATCGAAAATAGTTCTATTGGAGTAAACAACAGCCCTTTTGAAAAGTTGCGTTGTATACCTACCGGTATATAATGTTGAAAGCACGTTCGTTCCGCTTGTTCCTATTTAACCAGCACGCAGTTCTAGGTTCAGAATGAGACACCGCTTCAAAACGGCGCAAGCGGCTGCGAAACCTCTGCGGAAGTCGACGTTAACCTAGGGAAAGGAAGCTGCCTCCCATGGTTGCAAAGCATTTTTTGTACCCGTTGGATGGGGAGTGTTATTGCCTTATTCAATTTAAAAGGTAGCAACTGCGCGAATGCCCTCAAAAAAGCAAGCGGACAGGCAAGGCAAGCTTGCTGATGGCATTTTGCGATCGCCTGTTATGTCAAAGGAGATGAACTCCAAGACTCTTGACAGATTCCGGAATGCAGTGTATTTAACCATACGGTTAATTACAAATGGCATCGGATATTCTCAACACCACATTTGCTGCCCTCGCGGATCCCACCCGCCGAGCGATCCTTCATCGTCTTGCGTCGGGGGAGACCTCGGTCAAGCGCCTGGCTCAACCTTTCAAAATCAGTGGTCCCGCGATTTCCAAGCACCTCAAGGTGCTCGAGCGGGCTGGCCTCATTTCCCGAGGACGCCGGGCGCAATGGCGGCCATGCCGGCTCAAAGCTCGTCCTTTGAAGGACGCGGTGGACTGGCTTGAACATTACCGGCGCTTCTGGGAAGAGAGCTTGGATCGTCTCGACGACTATCTCAACGAACTGCAGGGGAAGGAGAACAAGCATGGCCAAAAAAAATAATGCTGTTGTGACGCCTGACCGACAGGAGATTGTTTTCACGCGCGTCTTCGATGCGCCCCGGGCTCTCGTTTTCAAGGTATGGACGGATCCAAAGCACCTGGCGCAGTGGTGGGGGCCGAAAGGGTTTACGAATCCCGTCTGCGAATGGGATTTGCGGCCTGGAGGTGCCATTCTCGTTCACATGCGCGCACCCGATGGAACCATCTATCCGATGACCGGTGTTTATGATGAGGTCGTGGAACCGGAGAGGCTCGCCTTTACCTGTGGCGCGCATGCGGATGAAAAGGGCCGTCCCATCTTTCAAGTGCAGAACATCGTGACCTTTGCCGAACAGGATGGCAGGACGACGCTGACGCTGACGGCGCGCGTCATCTTCCAAACTCCCGCCGCCGCTCCGCATCTAGCTGGAATGCAGGAAGGCTGGACGCAAAGCCTGGAACGCCTCGAAACTCATGTGTTAAAAGCCCGAAAAGAAGAAAAATCATGATTTCAACCAAAGCCAAACCCGCCAAAGGAACCGCCGGTCGGGAGATGAAATCCTAACAGCATGCCAAGAGAGAAAAGAAATCCCATGATCAAAATCATCTTTAGTGCCGTCGCTGTGATCGTTGTCGTGTTAATCGTCATCGTATCCATGCGGCCCGACGAATTCCGCATTGTGCGGAGCGCCTCCATCTCCGCTCCACCTGCGGTGGTCTTTGCGCAAGTGAACGATCTTCACAAATGGCAGGAATGGTCCCCTTGGGCGAAACTCGATCTCACGGTAAAAAATACGTTTGAGGGTCCGTCGGCCGGGACCGGCGCCATCTTTTCGTGGGCAGGGAACAATAAGGTTGGCGAAGGGCGTATGACGATCACCGAGAGCCATCCGGATGACCTGGTCCGGTTCAAACTAGAATTTCTGAAGCCTTTCAAAGCCAACAACACGGCAGAGTTCACTTTTAGGCCTGAAGGGAATCAGACCGTCGTCACATGGAGGATGTCCGGCCAAAACAATTTCATGTGCAAGGTAGTCGGCCTCTTCATGAACTGCGACAAAATGGTCGGTGGCGATTTCGAAAAAGGCCTCGCGAGCTTGAGATCGGTGTCCGAAGCGGCGAAGAAGCAATAGCATGGCTTGCTGCCCGCCATATCCAAGCATTTGTGCGATGCCCTTGCTGATGATTTGAAAAAAAACAACAAACAACCTCGAAGAAAGAAAAAATATGACAACCAAAGCAAAAAAAAAGATCACCCTGGAAATTAAACGTCTCATCAAGGCTCCGCGCGCGAAAGTGTTCGACGCGTGGACGACGCCCGAATTGATTGTGAAGTGGTTCGGTCCCGCAACCTGCCGTGCGCTTTCAGCCAAAGTCGACCTGCGGGTTGGCGGTGAATATCGTATCCGCACTCATAACGATGCCTATGGAGAAATGGAAGTTTACGGAACGTATCGCGAGATCAAGCGGCCGACACGACTCGCCTTTACCTGGAAATGGGCCGATTCCGAAATGGAGGATGGCGAGACATTCGTGACGGTGGATTTTGCGGAAGCGGATGGGGCGACGGAGGTGCGATTGCGTCACGAAGGATTCACGAGCATGGATTCGCGCGACAAGCACAACCACGGCTGGAACGGTTGCTTTGACAAATTGGAGAAACTCCTCGGTGAATCTTCCGACTGCAAGAGCATGGCGACCGGCGAGTTCTGCTGGAACGAGCTGGTGACGAAGGATTTGAAAGGAGCCGGGAAATTCTATTCTCAACTCTTCTCGTGGAAAGCTGAAAAGTTTCCCGGGGAAGGGGTCGACTATACCCTCTTCAAACAGGGAGAAAAGGGTATCGGCGGCATGATGGAATGTCAGGATAAAAACGTTCCTCCGTTTTGGCTGGCCTATGTTTCGGTGGAGAACGTTGACGCTTCCGCTAAACGTGTGACTCAATTGGGCGGGAAAATCGTGAAAGCTCCGTTTGACGTTCCGACGGTGGGTCGTCTTGCGATCTTTCAGGATCCCCAAGGGGCCGCGTTTGCGGCGATTCAGCCGCTCAAAAAATAGCTGGTTGGCAGGCGAGGGCTAGCGATGTCATGTTGCCAGCCTCGTTTGCTGCTTTAAAGCAGCTGAAACCCGATTGTCGACTGCCATTCATCATTGACCTTCTTTTTCCTTTTTCATACCGTCCTCGTTCCTCTTCGACCCCATCGTCTAGAGGCCTAGGACATCACCCTTTCACGGTGAATGCACGGGTTCGAATCCCGTTGGGGTCGCCAGGCCGCTTGTCCGCTTTTTCGAGGCTCTTCGTCTCAGGCTCTTCATCATAAACAGGGGCATGGCGTGTTCGCCCCGTGTTTTTGTTCCAGGCGACTGCCGGGGGTGCGGTCGGTCTGGGATTCGCATGCACTGGAATAATTGCCATTTTGTTGCGGTGCCTCCATCGATTTGTCACCTGCCGCTTATAACGTTTGGCATGTCGTCAAACCCCATGAGCGTTTTAGCCCCAAGTTTTAAAACAGACATTCCAAGCCATTTTCGTCCAGCTTTGAGAGAGGAAGACGAGCTCATCGAAGTGCTCTTCAAACAAGATAACATCCAGGTTGCTCTTGTGCCCGCGGATACCAACCCAAAAAAAACAGAACAAATCCTCCATCAATTTCAGGATGTCTTTGCGGAAGAGTCGTGGCAGCCAGGAGATGATCTGAGCGCATTCCCAAAGGCATCCAAATATTTTGTCCTGAGTGTAAGCGATAACATTGCGGGTATTTTGATGCTGGTCATCGGAAACTCAGACGAAGGACTCTCTTGTCTTAGAGTCTGGCCGGAGCTTCAGTTACATGGACGGACGGATGTGGCGGATGCTACCATGATGGTCTTGAAACCGGAGTTTCGAGGACAGAAATTATTCTGGTTTCTCTTCGTTGAAATGTTGCGCTACTGCATTCGCCGAAAAATCACGGATCTCTGGGTCGAAGTCACCGGGCGCAAAATCGAAATTTATCAACGGTTTGGTTGGCCGCTTACGATTGAAGGACCGTTGCGCTCTCATTGGGGCATTCCGTCTTATCCATGTAAAATGTCCATTCCATCCACGGAAGAAATCTGGTTGGCACGATCCGAGAAATCCTCTTTCTATAAGAGCATTGTCTCCCAGCTGCATCGTGATCCGGCAGCGTCCGCGACGCATTCTGCAAGTGCAGTTTGAATGGCTTTACGATGCCAGAAAGTCCTTATATGGCAGAAGAGGCTCGCGCGAGACTGCATTCGGTCAGGATTCGACAGGCAAAAGCTGAAGACTTGAACGCTATTTTCTCCATGATACTTGTGGGAATAGAGACGGGAAAAGTCGAGATGCGTTCCCAAAAAGATTTAAATCGTCACATGGATAGTTTTTACGTCGTAGAAGAAAAGAGCAGAGTCATCGCCTGTTGCGCCATTGAAATCTTCAACCAGAGGCTGGCCGAGCTCCGCTCCCTGGCGTTCCATCCGGGTTGCATGAAAAAGGAAGTCTTTGTTTCTTTGGTTGAACATTGCCTTGCCAAAGCCGCCGAAAAAAAAGTCCGTCTCATTTTTACCGTCACGACCCGCGAAAGTCCGGTCAAACACTTTGGATGTTCGGAATGGAAAGCGTCCAGTTTATGGATTCTGTCTTCCATTTTGTTTATCCTATCGCATCTTTCCTTGCCTTTTATCAAACGTTTGTTATCTCTTCATGTCCTCAAAGAACTGGTCCAGAACTGGAACAATGCTGAAAAAAAGATCTATCTTTTATCCCCAGTGAAAATGAACCCCGACTGGGAACGGGGCGAATCATGGCGAAAGATAAGTTCTCTCACTTCACGCGGAAAAGTAGAACAGGCACCTCTATGCTGCGCCAAACTTGCGAATACAGGAAAAAGCTGGTGAAAGTTCTGATGAACGATCTATTTTGCCAGAGACCGCATTCATATGACAAATCCTCACATTGCGGATGGTTTCAATTTTTTTAGGAAAAACTATTCGGCAATCCGCTCCTTAGTGTAGGAGGGTGAGCTAGGATTTTATTCAATAGTTTCTTTAGCCACATCGTCTGCATTCTCTCCCCATTTCTCCCTTGATTCCAATTCCACAGGGGAGTGTCTTTACAATGAGGGTAATAGTCTGAGGTGCTCGATTTTTGGTTCAGGCTGCGTACTTATCAGCTTCTTTCCTCAACAGATCAACCTCACGAAGCCATCCAACGATCTGGTTCCAACTACCACTCATGTGGGTCGCCAGCCCGCTTCGGGACGGGCTCTCCATCAAGAAGTGGGGCAACACCCCACTTTCAGTCAGATGAATGTTGGTTCGCCGACAAGCTTTTTATATTCCGCGGTTTAAACCCGTAACATTGGCTGCATTAGGCTTGGCAAGAGACACTTGTCCCTTTTCAAATACTCCCTGGTCCTTCACCAGTGTCCATTCGGTGTCGGGATTGTATTGCGTCATCGCTTCGGCAACTTCAGAGGTCTTTTCTTCGAAATTGCTCTGAAAGACTTTGCCCTCCTGGTTAACAATAAAAGTCATGATACCCGACTGTCCCCAATGCTCAGGATAAGCCACTAAAGCGAAACCACCCGTTAAATTGCCTTGGTTCATATAATCCATTTTCCCACCGGAAGCGGCCGCGCCTTGCTGGGTCAGAATTCTGAAAAAATAACCGTGAAACGGATGTAATTCTGAAGCTTTATGATGATAGCCATCGACATGAGCTTGTGCAACCAGTGCTCCGAGAGGGCTTTCCACCTCATTGCCTTCGGCCTTCCAGTAAAGTCCATCTTTTTTGCCAGGCGTGCTCTTGAATTTTTGAGCGTAAGTTATGGTCCTGCTCGCATCGGGATTTGCACTGGCGTACTGTTTTTGTGCTTGGACGTAAACCTTGCATACGCCGATGGCGTGAAGTTCGTCCTTGCCAATGTGGCGGTTGACAATTTCTTCCTTGCCGGCAGCGGTGTCAAAATGCCAACGCGAGTCCGTTTTCACCAGTGGAATGGGGTAGGGCCAATTATTTTGTCCAATCTCAAGAATGATTTTGTCGTCACCTTCAGACACAGGCTTGCAGTTCTCTGCCATTTCTTTGGCTAACCTTTGGGAATTGGCTGTGTCCTGCACTTGGTCACCGGTAAGAAGTTCGTTGTCCATTGGCCCAATAATTTCGCCGAGTGCAGCTTTGTCCTGGGCTTTGGTCGCTTCGAGCAAGGCTTGGATGGCCGACGACGACGATGCGAAGGACTGTTGCGTGACAATTGCTTTCTGATCTGAGGCGTAGAGGTCCTCAATCAAAACACCACAAGCTGCAGCCACAATTGCCATCGTCAAAATGATGGGAAAACGTATAAATTGATTTGAAATTTTCATAAATTCTTCTGATCTGTTTTTGTTCAACTAATTACTTGCTACTTGCGTTCACTATATTTGTGTTCGCACCTTGTCCTACCGGTGGTCATGTGATCGGCCATGTGAATGACGGCTTTCTTTTCCACGATTACTGTAACCATGGACGACATCTCTTCTGTCGTATTCCCCATAACCAGGATCCCAATTATAATCCGGGGATGGCGCTACATAAATAACCCCTTCACGCGGAGGCCCGATCTCAATGTTGACATCTATGGCTTGAGTTGTGCCAAGAGCCACTAATAAGAAAAAAATAAGTTGTTTCATATGAACTTAAAACGTAAAGCCACAACTAGAAATGTCTATTCCCGAAGACCCCGAGTTTAGAGTCGGGAGTCCCCCCATAGCGGCAGGAAATGGGGGGCGAGGATCCATTCTCAGGGCTGGATTCATGAAATCTCGGATAGGGAAAACACCCCATAGCAACCGAAAGGCTGCGGGCTTATACTCCATTCAGTGATTAAAAGATCCTTACTCAAATCTCCATTCGCCCGGATGAGGAAAGTTCGCGGTGCGGGACAGGCCACGGTTTCCGAACCGCGCGTTGCGGCATTTCCTGTCAGAGGAGTTCGCGCATCGGCTAGCGGGTCGAATGAGACATCACAGGTCGCCCTGCGCATTTCGGAGATTCGTTACCGCCGTCTCTTTGAAGCGGCGCGCGATGGTGTGTTGCTGCTCGATCCGGACACGCGCAAGATCACCGACGTCAATCCGTTTATGATCGAATTCCTCGGCTACACATACGAGCAGTTTGTGGGCAAGGAACTTTGGGAAATCGGCCTACTCAAAGATCAACAAGCAAGCCAGAATATGTTTTGGGAATTGCGGGAGAAACATTTTATTCGGTACGAAGATTTGCCGCTCAAGAACACTGCGGGCCAGACCCGCGAAGTGGAGGTAGTGGCCAACCTTTACGAAGAAGGCGCGCACTCGGTCATCCAGTGCAACATTCGCGATATTACGGAGCGCAAGCGAGGGGAGAAGGATCTGGTAACCGCCAACGATAAAATCAGCCGCCATGCCGTCGAATTGGAGGCAACGGTCGCTGAACGCACGGCCCAGCTTCGCGAAACGATCGGCGAATTGGAGGCATTCTCGTACAGCATCTCTCATGATATGCGCGCTCCGCTTCGGGCCATGCGGGGATTCGCCGAGATTCTTTTGGAGAAGTATTCGGCCCAGCTCGACGCAGAAGGAATCAACTATCTGGAAAGGATCCACGTCGCGGCAGGCCGCCTGGACAGCTTGATTCAGGATGTGTTGACCTACACTCGAGTGCTCCATGCTGAAGTAAAAATCGAAACAGTGGATCTGGACGCTCTCATCCGCCAAGTCATCGGCACCTATCCGCAGTTACAGAAGAACGATGTCGAAATTCAAATCGAAGGCGTGTTGCCCAAAGTGCTGGGTGGTGAGGCGAGCCTAGCGCAATGCATTACCAATCTTTTCAGCAATGCCGTTAAATTTGTCGCGCCTAAAACCAGCCCCCGAGTCAAAGTCCGAGCGGAAGCAATCGCGTCGGATATTCGACTATGGGTGGAGGACAACGGTGTTGGTATTGCCCCAAATGATCAGGTCCGCATCTTCAAGATGTTCGAGCGAGTCAACCGTGCCACCGCCTACGAGGGAACGGGCATGGGTCTGACCATCGTCCAAAAGGCGGTGGAACGTATGGGAGGCCAAATGGGTGTCGAATCGGAAGTTGGCCAAGGCAGCAAGTTCTGGATTCAATTGAAAGGGGCGAATCTATGAATAAAACCATTTTATTGGTGGAGGATGAGGAGAATGATGTTTTTTTCCTGAAACACGCCTTCAAAGAGATTGGGATTCTTGATCCGCTGCAAGTGGTCCAGAGTGGAAAGGAAGCGATGGATTATCTCAGTGGCAGCGGTCGATATTCTGACCGCAAACATTTTCCTTTGCCACATCTGATACTTTTGGACCTGAAGCTGCCGCAGGTGATGGGATTGGAGGTCCTGAAGTGGATTCGCGAACAACCCCAATTGAGAACCCTCATTGTAATCATTTTAACTTCATCAAAGCTTGGACCTGACATTGAGATGGCATATCGGTTGGGGGTCAATGCGTATTTGGTCAAGCCTTCCACCCCTCTGGAACTTCGGAAAATTGTCATGGAGATCAAACAATTTTGGTTGGAACTGAATCATGGTCCTGAAGTACCAAAAATTCAGACAGGCAGACTACTGAATCGAAGGCTTTATGGAAAGGCTGACTGTATGGGTGCCTTGACGGCATCTTCCCATGGCTTCAGTTCGTGAGAAAGGTAAATGAAGAGGCAGCAATAAAACCGATGGAGTCGGGGATCGGTTGTGAGGAATACGTCGAATTTCCACCATATGATCACCTTTCACCAAGGATGAAGTTCTTGAGTACCTGAATGGCGAGATCCAGCCATATCGTCTGCATTCTTTCTCTATTCCTTTACTGATTCCAATTCCACAAGGGAGTGTCTCTACTTCGAGATTAGTTATCTGAAAACCTCGATTTTTGGTTCATGCAACGTACTGAGTCGCCTCCTTCCTCAACAGATCGACCTCTCGTAGCCAAGCAACAATCTGGTTTCAACTACCACTCACGTGGGTCGCCAATTTTGGGCTCTGCACCATAAACGGAGGCACTCCCATACAGTTAGTCGATTGTTAAAGTTCATTAAGCACACAGAGCGGTGACCGACTCTTCACGCAATCAATTCTCCCCATTGACAATATATCAGTATTGATATATTGTCTGGCATGTGGATGCCGATACCAATAAACCGTTGGTTTGGCTTCATACGGAAATCAAGACTCCGCCATTTTCGTCTGAAGGCCGAACCGAAGCTGGTGGGTTGTTGCGCCGCTTACAACAAGGCGCTCTTTTGGAGATGCCCCATTCCCGCCCTATGCCGACCATTGGTCCGCGGTGTCACGAATTGCGCATCAAGGATGCCAATAATAATTGGAGGATTATTTATCGCGTTGATGAGGATGCGATTCTGATTGTGGAAGTGTTTGCCAAAAGCACTCGTGAAACTCCACATCGGATTATTGAACTCTGCCGCAAAAGATTAACCCGTTACAATGCTGTCACCGGAGATGAACATGAAACCCCCAAAAAGAAAAGCACTTGAGGCCGCTGGATGGAAAGTAGGAACTGTCAAAGAGTTTCTGAATTTGACGGATGCCGAAGAGGCCTATATCGAAATGAAACTTTCATTGGCCCGGGAGCTCGAAGAAACGCGAAAAGCTAAGCATTTAACTCAGAAAGCCTTGGCCCAATTACTGAAAACGAGCCAACCGCGGGTGGCTATGATGGAAAAAGCGGATCAGTCCGTATCGATTGACTTGCTAGTTCGCGCACTGCTTCAACTGGGAACCCACTTGCGGCTGGCGGCTTGAGTCAAAACTCTCTCTACGAGGTTGAAATCATAGTTTATCACTGATCCCGGCCTGTACGAAGCTGAGAGAAAGGAATAAAATGACTAACTTGGAAATCACTCCTTGAGAGATCCTTTTGGAGGAGTTTTTGAAACCAAACGAGATTACACAGCATAAACTAGCTGTAGATATTGGAGTGCCTCCTTGTCGGATCAATGAAATCGTGCATGACGTGCGAAGCATTTCAGCAGATACGGCCTTGCGCTTGGGCAGGTATTTCAGCAGCTCACCGCAATTCTGGTTAAACTTGCAGAGCTTAGAAAAAATCGAACACAAGATGGGTAAAGATCTCGAGCGCATTAAAACCCTCAAGCGGGCCGCTTGATCGTCCGGTTCAGGTAGCGTACTGAGCAATCTTCTTTCTCAACAGATCGACCTTACCCAGCCATCCAACGATCTGATTCCAACTACCACTCACGTGGGTCGCCAGCTTGTCTGCTCGGTAACGGGGTTTGACGTGATCGAAGTCGACGCCGCTCGGATCGCCTTTCTTGTCAAAGGTGGCGGTTGATTCCTCAAACCAACCTCAACGCTTTGAATACGGCAAGAATTTCTCCGAAGGTGTTTCCCTCGGTGCTTCCGAAATAAACTTTCTTTTCCAAGCCTGTGTATTTTCTCTTATGAAAGGAATTGCCTTTGAACCCGTAAAGGGAGTTGCCGTGGCGATAAACTTTTTTCATGATCCACGCTGCTGTTTTACTGTGGGGATAGTGATCGTCATGAATGTCACACAGGGGTGAGATGCCGAACGACAGGCGGCGAACCCCTTCGGATTTGAAGCATTCCATGGCTTTGACGCAAATCAGGTCGGTCGTTCCATGAGGCGCATTTTTTAAGGTCCTCATGGCATTTTGATAATATCCAACGATGATATTGTTTTCATACATCGCATCAAACGTCGCCAGCCCGATCAATTTTCCATTTTGTCTGGCCCAGAACCAACGCACGCCTTCTTCGGACAAAAAAATCACGGGACGGGTCATAATATCGAGTTCGCGATAACCTTTTCTGGAGAGCCATTCTTCCGAAATGGGCAGAATTTTCGTCACGTCCATCAAGCCGATGGGTTCCTCGAAGACCTCCACTTTTTCGCGGTTCGCAATATTGAGCCAGTGCCGCAGTTGGTTTTTTTCCTTCCCATGCAGGCTAAAATCATTCAGGTCAATTTCGGTTTCGATGCCTCCCTGGTTCACTTCGGGAATGTATTTGGCGAGGACTTCCGCAAAGGCCTCGCTTGCCTGGAGAAAGATGGTCGAAATTTCCCTTGAAACCCGCTTTTTGAGAAAGTTTTCCAGCATCAAGGCATAATGCCGCGGGTCGGAAATCGGATCCGAGAGAACGATTCTTTTTCCATGCGGGGCCAGGATGGGGTGTCTAAAAAGCTTATAGGCGATGTAGCCCACCTCATTTTTGTAAAAATGTTGCATGCCAGGTTGAATGGTTCCGCGAGACAAACATCCTCGGCCATACAGTTTCCAATAGAAATAGGGCGTTTTTAAAATGATCGGATCCGAAGACTTCGTCTGGATCCAATCCAGGATATGCTCAAAAATCTTTTCCTGATTGCGGTCGAGGTGGCCGAGGTGACCCATGTCCGGAATGATCTGTAGGGATTTTTCGCATGTCAGGCGGTCGTATAAAAGTCGGGCTACACTTGGCGGTTCGATCGTGTCCTGCGCCCCGTGCAGGATGAGGGTCGGAATCCGGATCTCTCCCACGCGCTCAAGGGTGTCGACCAGAATGGAATCGGAGATGCCGGGAAAGGGAATGGAAGTGAAAGCCTCGCGAACCAGGGGTGTGTCGCGCCATCGTGCGTTCGCGGCCGGGTCTGAAAGACAGATTATCGTATTAAGTTCACGATCTGCGGAAATGCGAAGCGTTTGTTTTGCAAAGCGATGATAAATTTTTGAAAATAACCTTAAAAGTTGGAGGCCCAGCGTGGTCCAGAACCCGTAATGGTTGCACACGGTCACGCCCAGGACGATGATCGATCTCATTCGGTTGTCGACGAGCGTCGTCTCTAGGATCGCGGTTCCTCCGGAGGACACTCCGAATCCGATGATCCGATTGGAGTCGATACGCAGGTGGGTTTCCAGAAAGTCGATCGCGGCGCGGATATCGGCGATCCATTCCGCGAGACTAAAGGAGAATCGTTCGCCTCCGCTTTCGCCATGGCCGTGCATGTCCAGGACCAAAACCGCGATTCCCTTCTTTAACAAAAATTCAACAAGTCCGGTATAGCTTTCCTTAAAACCGAAGAGTTCGTGCGCAATCAATAAAACCGGAACACGATCCTGATGTGGGGGGAGAAAGAGGCGGCCCGCGATGCTATCGTTGCCGGAAGGCAGATCGACATCCTCCCATTCAAAACCGAGAAGACGATGCTTTGCGTCGGAGCGCGGGGCTTGCATGGCAGGCTTTGAATTTTAAGGAGAAACCTGACTCATGAGTGTTTGATTAAATGAATCGGCGCATTGATTGCCGCTTTTTACTGGAATAGAGTTCTATCTTGCTCTAGAAAAAAACCATTCTTTTGCGTCTGTCCCATTATGAGTGAATATCTTGTCGCAGGATGGCTGGTCCATTTTAAGGGATGTGTGAGACTGATATGATTGTTCCCTTTGAGTCAATGCTGCTGCGATATTGTTTCTCCATCCTGTGTGTCACCGTGGCGCTGGTGGTGACATTTTTTTTGTTTTCGATCGCGCACCAAATGTACTTCATGCTGTTCATTGTGGCCGTGGTGATCAGCAGTTTGTATGGAGGAAGCGGCGCGGGTTTTTTTTCGATCGTGCTGTCGCTTCTTTGCATCTGTTACTTTTTCCTCGAGCCGTTCAACAGTTTTATGATCCGGAAGTTCGACGATCGGCTAGTCTTCGTCACCTTCTCAGGTGTCCTTTTGCTGGTTTGGTGGTTGTCTTCGCACCTGAAGGATTTAAATGACCGATTGGAAATACGCGTCCATGAAAAGACCCTGCAACTCGAGCGGGCCTATCATCAGTCGCAGGAAAACGAAAAGCGTCTTCGATTGCGATCCAAGAAATTCAACATTTTTGGAATTTTGTTTCTCGATCCCAAGGGAATGATCCTTTTCTGCAATGACGGGATAGAGCAAATTTTTGAATATCCGAAGGATGATCTTATCGGAAAACATTTCTCGATCTTTTTCACCAGCGAAGACGTTCAAAAAGATAGGCCTCAACAAGAACTGAATGCGTTAATTGAGAATGGCTGTTCTGCAGATGAAGTTTCATATATCAGAAAAGATTCAACTCGGTTTCGAGCTCAGGTGTTTAATAGCTGCTTGAAGAATAATGTGGAAGAAATTGAAGGTTTTGCGAAGATTGTCCGAGAGTTAAAGAAGCCAGTGTAGTTTTGTGCAGGATCTGACCTGACCGGCTTCAGTGGACCGTTTGGAGAGTTAGTCTTGCCTGGTCGCCACTGGGGACTCGCCTCTTCAGGCACTTCATCATAAACAGGGGCAAAGCCGTTTTCAGTCAGAAGAATGTTGGTTTTCATTAAGCACACAGAGCGGTGACTCTCCATCGATAGTTTTGGAAGTTTCTGAAGCCAAAGGCCCGTTCATTTCTTTAACTTCCGACTTAATTTTAATGCCTGCTTCAAAAGAGGAAGATGCGCCAAGTCTTTGGGACGACGCACTCTCTCTTTACTTCGGATAATTCTTTGGAGAGAAAGAACGTGCACAGTGGTTTGAAGCCATTTTAGACGAATCGAGTGTTTCCACTCAGCATCAAAGCTTTTCAGGCCATCCACACGATAGAGAAAATTGATAAGCGAATCGTCACTGAGAGCTACAGTCGTTGGAGCGAGAATTTCGGCACCTTGCTTTTTACAGAGCTGTAAAATCCGCAAGCATTGCCGTTCTTTGAGGTCGAGCCAAATATCTGTGTCCAGCGTCGTTGCTGGGGTGCCTTGAAGAAGGGCCGCCGACATTCCAGCTATTTGAAACCGAATGCCTTCCTGTTGGAGCGTGTGTATAAGCCGTGCGAGCGGAGAAAGTTTTCGTGGAAACGCCAACGTTCGTCAGGCGTTGCTGCGAGACTTCGAGCGAAGAGGATTTGTTCGTCGAGACTTAATCCTTTTTCTTCTCGAATTTTTTTGAGGAGCCATAAAGCTCTTTTTGACATGCACCATCCTAACATGGAACTGCAAAATGGTCGAAGGTCACTTTTAGCGATTTGATTTCTCGGAACCAAGAGAGGATCTGGTTCCAACTACGTGGGTCGACAGGCTGCTTGGCTCTTTTCATCATGAAAAAGCGCGCTATATTGAGAGCTTCCTCTGTGCACAAATTATGACCGAAGACGAGAGAGATCAGCAGTTTTACCGAGACACCGAGAGTATCGCTCATGCGAAGCTGGACGACAGGCAGCTCGCCATGTTAGAGCCGCTCGGCACACGGCGCGTCGTGCGGCGCGGCGAACTGATCTTCAAAGCGGGCCAGCGCGATCTGCCTCTCATCGTCATCATACGCGGTGAGGTGGAAGTATTTGAGACACGCGACGAACAGGAGCAAATCCTTACAACAGCCGGCGAGCGCGCTTTTAGCGGCGACGTGGGTATGCTCATGGGCACAGCGGCGCTGGCAAGCGCACGAGGCAAAGCGGATGAAAGCGAGATCTTGGAAGTGCCCGCCGAAAGGTTGCGACAGGCGCTAGCCGAGCTGCCGGGTGTGAGCGAAGTGATTGTGCGCGCTTTCATCATGCGTCGACGCCGGCTGGAGCGGGACAAGGAGTTTGCGGGGCTGCGCATTGTCGCGCAGGACAGTTCGCGCGAAGGCCGCCAGCTCGACGATTTTCTCCACAAAAATCACATCCCGCACCGATTGATTGCCTTGGAGAGCGAAGACGGGGAGGCTCTCTGCGAGCGCTTGCACCTGGCGAGGCGCGACCTGCCTGCGCTGATCACGGCGAACGGCATGCCACTGCGACGCCCGTCGTTGCGCGAGGTCGCGCGCGTTGCCGGGTTGCTTCGGGCGCCCGCGGGCGAGGAGGAGAGTGAGATCGCATGCGATCTGGCCATTGTCGGCGCGGGTCCAGCCGGTTTGGCTGCATCAGTGTATGCCGCATCCGAAGGGCTGAAGACGATCGTTTTGGAAAGCTATGCGCCGGGGGGGCAAGCCGGATCCTCTTCGCTGATCGAGAACTTTTTCGGCTTCCCCACCGGCATCAGCGGCGGCGACCTGACTTACAGCGCGCAGCTTCAGGCCTATCGTTTCGGGGCGAAGATTTCCACACCCTCGCAGGTACTCACGCTCTCATTCACCGACGGTGAGCACCGCGCGCGTCTGCAAGCCGAGGGGTGCAATGCGATTCTTTGCGCGAAGTGCGTCATCATCGCTACGGGCGCGGATTACCATCGTCTGGACGCCGAGCGACGCGAGGACTTCGAGGGTTCCGGCGTTTATTACGCAGCAACGGCGCGCGAAGGGCAGCTCTGCCGCAGTTCGACCGTGATCGTCGCCGGCGGCGGCAACGCGGCGGGGCAGGCCGCGATGTTTCTCTCTGAAAGCGCAGAGAAAGTGCTGCTGGTGATCCGCGGCGAAGGTCTGGCCAAGAGCATGTCGAGTTACCTTTCGCGCCGCGTCGAAGCGAGGCAGAACATCGAAATTCTATCGCACACTGAGATCCGAAAAATGATGGGAGGGAAAGTTCTCGAAGCCGTGGAACTGGAGAACACGCAGACGCACGACCGGCGTACCGTTCAGACACCGGCGGTCTTTTCTATGATCGGCGCAAAACCATGCACCGATTGGCTACCGCCCGAAATAGAACGCGATAAAAAAGGGTTCATCAAAACCGGCCATGCGGTAGCCAGCGCGCCCGCGTGGAAAGACGCCGGCCGTGTGCCTGGCCCACTGGAGACAAGTCGACCAGGCATCTTTGCCGCAGGCGACGTGCGCTCCGGTTCAGTGAAACGCTGTGCCGCCGCAGTAGGCGAAGGCAGTATGGCGGTCGAGGGCGTGCATGAAGTCCTCAGAACTTACGCCTGATCGCGAGCCTTAAATCCCCTCGAAGATCTACGGCTTGGGTGGGGAATCCTTGATTTCTCCAGCCGCTGAGGCCCCCTGCAAGAGGTTTTACGATTTTTCGACCAAGACCGATGAGACGCGTTGCTGCCATGGCCGCGCTCGCCTCCTGGGGACAGTCGCAGTAGGTGACAATTTCTTGATCCAATGGAATCTCTTCATGACGCAGGCGGAGTTCATCCAAAGGAATGTGGAGAGCTCCTGGTAATGTTTGAGGGTCTCCCGCCAGATCCAAACCATGACGTATATCGAGAATCACAAATTCCAATCCTTCGTCCAGCTTACGTTTGACGTCGTCTGCACTAATCCGTTCAAGGGAGAGGAGTTTCAAATACTGACGCCGCTTCCAATATTTCCAAGAGATAAATCCTCCGATGGCAACTACCGTAACGCCGAGCAAATAATGACCGCCCTGATGGTAAAGCGTTTCAAAAACAGAGAGTTGATGGCGAAAGAAAAATCCTGCTAGGAGCGGTAGGCTGATCCAAAGAAAATTTCCGAGTCCGTCATAGATCAGAAACTTTACCGTGCGCATCTCAACAATTCCTGCCAGGGGAGGAGCCACGGTGCTGAGGCCAGGTATGAACTTTGCGATTAATAAAGAATTGGCGCCGTGGCGGGCGAAAAGACTCTTCGTCTGGCGAACGCATGAATCGCGCTCGAGCGAAATACGGCAAAGAAAGCTTAAAATTGGAAGACCTTTCCTTCGCCCAATCTCAAACCAGATCATGTCAGCGATCAGCGCTGCAACCATCGTCCATAAAAGCACATAACCAAGCTTCAACTGGCCATCGCCGATAAGGGCTCCCGCTGCCAGGAGTGCGGGAATAGCCGGAATAGGCAGTCCGAGTTGCTCCACGAAGACCCAGGCAAAAAGCAGCAGGTATCCGTATGTGTTTAGGAAGTTGAGCATAAGAATTTCTTTTAGCTGCGTTTCGTTATGGGTATAAACACCGTCAACTTTCAGGCATTGCGGGGTCTCTGCTTTCTCTCAAATCAATCAATTCGAATGCGGGAACAATTTTACTTCGATGCTCAAATCCGTACCGTGCCGGAAAACCAGCAGTTGCCTCTTTGCCGGAAAACTGTGAGCCATTTTTTTAATTTCCATCCTGAATTCCTAGTCGATTGGTTTTTTGCTTAGCCTATTTCCCGGGGGGCAGCTTTCAAGGTTTTTGCTCACCGGCTTATTTTTTGTTGCATGCCATCGTTCAGAGACCGGTCGTTTGCTCTAGCTTTTCGGGATACCATGCACTGGAGAGCTTGAGGCGGGCGGAAAATATTCTTTGGAAAGGGAGATGCGACCTCAAGCAGCGTACTGAGCAGCCTCCTTCCTCAACAGGATCGCTAGGAACGCCCCTTGCAGTGGATTGATCCCTGAACCCGGAGATTCCCCGGTGCCAGGAATCGTCATCTTTGGTGATTTCCATTCATAGCGGATTTGATTTTTTTTGTTAGGTTAGACAATGGGAACGATCCGCAGTTGGATTTCCTCCGCCCTCACCGCCGATCCTTCCGGGATGCATTGGCTCATGGTGGGACTGATGGTCGTCATGGTCGGTTTGGTGGCAAGCTTCGTGGACCTAAGACCTCACGTGGATGAAGACTTCTTCTTCTCAACGCAAGACCCCCAGTTTCAGCAGTCCAAAAAGATCGACCAACTTTTTCCTTCCGAATCTCAACTCATCCTCGATGTTTGGGCACCGGACATTTCCTCCGAACGCTACCTCCAGCAAATTGGACGCCTCACAAAAAAAATAAAGTCATTCGATGGCGTCACGGGTGTGAGGAGTCTCACAGCCGGACCCAAAGACTTTGATGATGCGTTAAAAAGCCCGTTGTGGAATCGCCTTCTCATTGATGAAAAAAAACAATCCTCCAATGTGATCGTGCTGATTGAGGAAAAAGAAAGCTCAAAACTCATCCGTCAAATAGAGGATGTCATCAGACAATTCGATGAAAAGGATTTTCGAATCCGGATCGCCGGATCGCCTTACGTCGTTGAAATGATCCGACGCAATATCGTGCATGACTTCACCTATTTCAGCGCCACGGTTGTGATTTTATTCGGAGTAGCCATGAGTCTGATTTTCCACTCATTGCGGGTTGTCATGGGCATGCTGACGACCTGTATCAGCGCGATCATGCTTTTACTGATCATCCAGTCTCTCTTTGGGATGAAAATTGGCATCCTGACCGCCAATCTCAGCACCATCGTCTACGTGCTGACTTTTTCCCATCTCGTGTTTATGACTTCCAACTGGCGGAACATTGCCAATCAAAAACGTGACGATGAGCGGCGCCCTATTGCTCTTGACGCCTATTGGACAACGCTTCCCCCGTCTTTTTGGTGCATGGTTTGCACGTCATTGGGCTTCGCCACACTGTTGCTTGTCCAGGCCAAGCCATTACGCGAACTGGGCTTTGGAGGCACGATTGGAACCATCGTGGCTTTCATTTGCGCTTACACCATCTATCCATTCTTTTTACGATGGGTAATCCCGCCCAGGAATAAGGTTGCGGGGACCGAACGTTCCTCGCCGTTTGGCGCGAGGCCATTTATTTTGCCGGTGGTGCTTTTGCTAGGCCTTACCGTGAGTCTGGCATTCGGCTTGCCCAGGCTAAACACCGATCCAAGTCTTCTCGACTACTTCAAAAAAAATGAGCCTCTGCGAGATGGGCTGGAATACGTGGATCAACATGGCGGCAGCAGCCCTCTCAAGTTGGTTGTTTCGGCTGCCGATGGCAGCAAACTCAATACGAGCGCGGCGTACGAAAAGATGTGGGAGTTGCAGCGAGCGCTGGAGGATCAAAAAGCAGTCGGGACGGTCATTTCTCTTCCAGTTCTTATGGCGGAGGGCGATCGGCCCCTGTTTTCCTTCCTGCTGAATTGGGAAAATCTCCTCCGCATCATGGAAAAACCCGAGCATGACCGGATTGCCAAGAGTTTCATCACAAAAGACCGCACGAAAGCTATGTTTCTTCTGCGCATGGTCGAGTCCAAACGGAAAAGGTACCGTGCCGAAGTCGTGAACGAGCTCCGCACCATCGTGCGCCAGCATGGTTTCAAGCCTGTATTGTTAGGCGGCATCTACCAGCTCCAGGGGCAGCTGGCCAAATTAGTTTCTGAGAGCATGCTGGAAGGCCTCGAGTGGTTGTTTGGAATTTTTTTCATCGTCGCGCTGATCATCACAAGATCGTTCCGTACCGCTCTGGCCATGATTTTCGGGTTGAGCTTGTGCCGATTTTGCATGCTCGGCGCCGCCGGTTTTCTGGGGGTGCCGGTGGACATTATTTCGGCGCCGGCTTCCAATGTTTGCATCGGCATGGCGGTGGACTCCATGATACATCTGGTTTTCGCCGTCCGGCGCAATCGTGGTTCCGAAAAGGACATCTGGAAAGCATGGGTCGCAGCGCGGGACGAACAATGGCGGGCGGTTCTGGGATCCGCAGCCATCATCGCGACAGGTTTTGCGATCTTCACTCTCTCCAGCTTCCCTCCGACCCAGCGCTTCGGCGTGGTTGTGGTCTTCGGCACGTTGATTGATATCACTGCAACGTTACTGGTTTTGCCACTCTTAGCTGGCGCCAATTGGAAAAACGTTGTCAAAATCATGAATGCTAATTTTCGAGGCCGGTTGGACTCAGTCACCAACTCGCAGCGATTGATGAGATCCCGACTTCGTTCATCCGAGCACTCTCACTCGCCGAAGCCTTCGGCATAGGGGTGTCGGCACAAAGCTTTAGCGTGGCAAGCCTATGACTGTGATGAAACAAAAGGGTTGTTTCAGTTTTTGCTCACATTGAAAAAGAAGTTCTGACGTCTTTCGACTCTGCTTGAGATAATCTGACCCTGCCACCAACAAATTGTTCGGCTTCCCTTTTCGATGTCATCAAAGTAGGGTTTCACCCCATAACACGCGAGCAGTCAATCCTGTAGACTTCTTTGGTGGACGGCATTGAAAAGGTCGGCAAAAATTCCCCCAAAGATCGTTAAGTTCCACGAAACAAGTGCTGGGGAAAATCAAAACTAAAAGAAGGAAACACCATGAAAGCGATTCATCAGATCATCACTCTCGGTTTGTCGGTTGTAATTGTCGGCGGTTTTGCCGGAGATGTCCGAGCAGACTCGATTCGGGAGACGGTTGCCACGGCAACGGAAATCCTGGCGAATAAGCAGGGAACGGCCGAGCCGATTCCCGCGGCCGCATTGCAGAAGGCCAAGGGGATCGCCATTTTCAGCATTACCAAAGCCGGTCTGGTTTTCGGCGGTAGCGGTGGAGATGGCGTGGTCATGATCCGGAGCAAGGCGAAGTTGCTGTCGAAGAAATCCTGGTGCGCGCCCATCCCGATGGGGTTCAGCGGCGGAAGCTTTGGTGCCCAGATCGGTTTTTCCACTCTCCACCTGATCGTGCTGCTGAACAGCGATGCCGCGGTCCAGGTCTTCACCAAGCCCGGCAAACTGGACTGGGATGCAACCGCTGCGGGAACCGCGGGGAGCGATCAAGCCACCGAGCATGAGGGCGGTTTTCTCTCGGACCAGGATGTGACGGTTTACAAGGAGACCAACGGGCTCTATGGCGGTGCAACCATTGGGGGGGCTGAACTGGACATCCAGGATGACCGGATCCAAAGGGCCTACGGCTCGGAGGTTTCCGTTCATGATATTCTGGAAGGCAAGGTAAAGGTGCCAGATTACGCGGCGCGTCTTGACGAATTGATGAACGGAAAGCACTAGAAGGGTTTCAAAACTCGCCAAACACCCATTATATATTTGAACTTTTGACCATTTTAATACTCTCACGAGTGTTATTTTCTTTCCTTCTTAACCAAAGGAGTGGTTTATTTCATGCTTCTGTCTGCCGTCGAACGTCCTTCTGCTGCAAGGCGTTCGACATCAGTTCAGGCTATTTGAAAGAATGAAGCCACAGACCTGATGTCTGCGGCTCGATAGCGATTTTCTTGGGACACCTTGTAATCCTTCATCACGCGGGTATGCCGTTCGTGAACTTTCAGAAACATTATTTGGACGAGGAAGCGGTATTGAATCTGACTTGGTCCCAACTCCCCATTGGGAAGTAGGCGAGCTTGAAATAAAAACTCGAGTTCCTTCATCGTCGCAAAGATCCATCCAATGGACACAGGTTTCGTGAGCCTGCCTGAGTTGCGAACTAAGGAATAATCCGCTTTCGAAATCCATAAATATCCTTCGAGTTCATTGGCAACCTTTTCTTCGCGGTTGCTATAAGGCTGGTTCCCTTTGGGAGTGAATCGGACTTTTATACAAGGCGTGCCCCCCACATTTTCGTTGCCATCCAGCTTGAAATCATAGTGGGAAAGAATATGAAGGATATTAAATGGTTCTTCGCGTGCCGCTTGTTTCAGGTTTCCCTCGACATCCTTGTTTTTTCGTGTGTCGTAGTCTGGGGATTTATCGCCTTGCATTTGCATTTCCTCGTGACTTGAACTAAGCACTTTTCCATCGTCATCCAGCTTTTCTCGCGTCATTTCTACCGTATATTTATAAATGGAGCGGTGTTGAACAAGTTCCTTATCCCTCGCAACCATCTTTTTGACGATCATTTCCGCCGATTCCTCGGCATGCACCGATAAGGCAGTCAGGGCTAAAAGAGCGAGAGAGAAAAGGCGGAACATTGAGTCCAGGGCTGTCAACTTTCTTTGGAGGGTCTCCAATACCCATCTTTGAAATTTTCGATGACTTTTTGGGTGCGGGCTGCATCTCCCTGCAGGTCGAGGAAACCCATCCCTTGCAAAAGCACCTTGGAAAATCCTGGAAGCGCAGCGGTGTCCTCATCGACCGAAACAAATCCCATGCGATGGTCTGCAAAATTTCTTTGCGGGATCGATTCCAACAGCAAAACAGTGATGTTCGTATGGCGGGGATCTTTTTTTATCTTTTCGAAAACCCGGAGCACGGTGGGCCGATCTCCTTCTAAAATCTGGAAAAAGGCGCCGTCCTTGTAAAGAAGCAGGCCTGTGATGTCGACAGCCGCATTATTTTCTCGCGATTTCTTCAAAAGCGCCGGCAGTTTTCTTTGATTCAAAGATCGGGAGGCTGCACTCGCGTAAATCAAATGAATGAGATCCATGAGGGAAGGCGTTGAGCGCCTTTGAGATTGCATGGTTTGTAAAGCAACGCCAGAAGAAAAGAGGACTCAGAAAGCCGAAGCTTTCTTGATTTTGAGTCGATGTGGTCAGAGTGAGCGAGACCTAAATCGGTGAAGTTTTTTTCCTTACTCCGGCTGGGCGCTCACAAATTCATGATGCAGCCGGGCGTAAGCGCCGTTTTGGTGTAATAAGCTTTCATGCGTGCCGCGCTCGACAATCCGTCCCTGATCCAGCACCAGAACCAAATTGGCCTTGCGAATCGTGCTCAAACGATGGGCTACAATGAAGGCCGTTCGTCCGTGCAATAAAATATCCAACGCCTTTTGCAATCGTGCTTCCGTGACGGAATCAATGGCGCTGGTTGCTTCGTCCAGCACGACGATGCGGGGGTTTGCCAGCATTGCGCGCGCAAAACAGACGAGTTGGCGTTGACCAAACGACAACGACGCGCCCCGCTCGGTCACCGGTGTGTGCAGCCTTTGCGGCAATGCGTCTAGCAAGTCGAGACAATCCAGCGCTTCTAAAGTCGCGCGCACGTCGGCTTCCGTCGCCCCTGGCCGGGCAAACTGGATGTTGTCTAACACCGAGCCGGAAAACAAAAAATTATTTTGCTGCACGCTGCCCATTTGCGATCGCAATGAATCGCTGGTGATTTTGTTCAAGTCCAAACCGTCTACCAGCACGCATCCGTTTGCAGGCAGATAAAATTTCTGGAGCAATCCCACGAGTGTTGTCTTGCCGCTGCCCGTATGTCCCACGAGCGCCACCGATTGTCCCGGCTCGACCGCAAACGAAATGTTCGAAAGCACCGGTCGTCCCGGTTTGTATTCAAAATGGACGGCCTGAAATTCCACGTGTCCTTTAATAACCAATAATGGCTTTGCATCGGCGGCGTCCTGCCATTCCGATTCTTGATCCAGCATTCGAAATAATCGTTCCGCGCCCGCCATCGCCATCAGTCCCTGATTCAATTGATTGCCGATGGCTTGCACCGGATCAAAAAACAAATTGGCGAGAAAAAAGAACATTACTAAATCGCCCACTTCCATGTGCAGCCAACCGTGCCAACGCAAAGCGCCAAACGCACCAAGTAACGCCATTGCACCCAGAAAAAGCTGGCTCTTTAATTGCAACAACGGCACGAACACCGCCGACGCTTGCGCCACGCCCACGTTGTTTTCGCCATGAACGTCGATCAATTTTTGGAAGAAGTCCGAATTGATCTTGTGCCGGACAAACGCCTGTGTCACGCGGATGCCGCTCACTGATTCAGCAAGCGTGGATGTAACGCGGCTCCAAGACTCCTGCACTTTGCGCAGTCGCCGACTCATCTCATGTTGATAATTCTCGTTCACAAACCAAATGATCGGCACGAGCAGGACCATCAATAAAAAAAGCTTCCAATCGTACCACGCCATCAACACT
>Ga0207037_10079_pt1 | contig 32970 bp, 37 predicted proteins | sample Alteio_BWMinCont_75_FD_153268 | JGI IMG/M metagenome (GOLD analysis project Ga0207037, IMG submission 153268) | Enriched cells from forest soil in Barre Woods Harvard Forest LTER site, Petersham, Massachusetts, United States -... | ecosystem: Environmental > Terrestrial > Soil > Temperate forest >... | reverse complement strand
CCTTTTTTTCTCCTGCTCAGCTTCGGCAGCTGCATGAAGCAACCCGAGCGGGGTCCCGCCATGTCGTATTTAAGCAGGAGCTCATCATCGACCACCGGCAAAACGGATGAAATGGATGTTTGCAAGAACTCCAGATTAACACGGATGCATCGAATCGCAAAGCCTCGAACATTCCGAAGTTGCGCCTTGGAACAAGATGGTTTAGCCGTATATTCATGAGCTTCATTCCCAAAATTTTGGCTTTTGCTGGCAGCACGCGAACCGGATCTTTCAACAAGAACCTTGTTCGCGTGGCAGCCGAAGGAGCACGCATCGAAGGAGCGGCGGTCATGATCCTCGATCTTCGCGATCTTCCCCTGCCTCTTTTCGACGAGGATCTCGAAACCAAGGAAGGATTGCCTGCGAACGCGATCAAACTCAAAGACCTGCTGAAGGCACACCATGGCCTGCTGATTTCTTCTCCTGAATACAATAGCTCCGTCACAGGCGTCCTCAAGAACGCCATTGACTGGGCATCCCGCCCTTCAAAAGGAGAAGAACCTCTGGCAGCCTATGCAAACAAAGTAGCGGGCCTCATGAGCGCCTCGCCCGGGGCGCTCGGCGGACTGCGCGGACTCGTGCATCTTCGCGCCATCCTAGGAAACATCCGCGTGCTCGTAATCCCTGAGCAGGTGGCGGTTTCATCGGCTCATCAGGCTTTTGATGCAAATGGTTCACTCAAGGACGCAAAACAGCACGCCTCTGTCGAAAAACTCGGTGCGCGAGTCGCGCAAGTGGCCGCCAAATTGAACGCGCCCTAAAGGAGAGGGCTGGAAGCGCAAAAAGATCATCGACTCACTGCAGGATCTTGCTTAAGCCTTGCAAACGAAATGAATCCCCTGCGTGAAGGCTTGGTGCGTCAACGTGTACCGGAACCTTGTACTCTGGTGATCTTCGGCGCATCGGGCGATCTCGCCCATCGCAAGCTCTTGCCCGCCGTCTACAGCCTCGCACACGAAGGCCTGCTGCCGCCCTACTTCTCCATAATCGGGGTCGCATCCACAACGCATACCGACGATTCGTTTCGCGAGGACATGAAGCACGCCATCAATCAGTTCTCCCGTTACCGCCCAATCAACGAAATCGTCTGGAGCGCGCTCGCGCGCGGAATGCACTACGTCCAAGGCAATTTCAACGATCCGCAGACATACAAGAAGCTCCAGCTCATTTTCGAGCAATGCGATCTGGAACGCCGCACGGGTGGCAACAAACTTTTTTATCTTTCCACCGCACCGAGCCAGTTCGAATCCATTACCTCGCAGCTCAAGCACAGCCGGCTCTCGGAGGGCCAGGGCTGGCAGCGCGTGGTCGTCGAAAAACCATTTGGCCACGACCTCGCTTCAGCACGTGAGCTTAATTCGCATCTGCGCTCCATTTTTGCTGAAAACGAAATTTTCCGGATCGACCATTACCTCGGCAAGGAAACGGTGCAAAATATTTTAGTTTTGCGTTTCGCTAACGGGATCTTCGAACCGATTTGGAAAAACAATTATATTGATCACGTCCAGATCACTGTCGCCGAAACACTTGGCGTCGGCCGCCGCGGCGTCTATTACGAGGAAGCAGGGGCCGCGCGCGACATGATGCAAAACCACATGATGCAACTCCTCGCGCTTGTCGCCATGGAGCCGCCGGTCAATCTGCAACCCGAATCCATCCGTGATGAAAAAGTGAAGGCTCTGCGAGCGCTGCATCCGCTTTCCGAAAAAGATATCGGATCCTCCTCGGTGCACGCGCAATACACAGCAGGTTATATTCAGAACGAACGCGTCCCCAGCTATCGCGAGGAAGAAAAAGTCTCGCGGGATTCCACGACTGAAACGTTCGCCGCAGTGCGCCTCTTCATCGACAGCTGGCGATGGGCCGGCGTCCCATTTTATCTTCGTCACGGCAAACGTCTCGCGAAATCAGGCACGGAAATCTCCGTCTTTTTTAAAAAATCTCCGGGTGTTCTCTTCAACGCGGCTGACAGCGAAACTCCCATCGAAAACAATGTGCTGACGCTCCGCATCCAGCCTAACGAAGGCGTCTCATTGCGCATGGAAGCCAAGGTTCCCGGCCAAGTGCTCCAAATTCAGTCCGTTAAAATGGATTTCCAATACGGAACCGAATTCGGCTCCGATTCGCCCGAAGCATACGAACGTCTGCTCCTCGATGCCATGATCGGAGATCCGACACTTTTCATCCGCCACGACGAAGCCGAACAATCCTGGATGTTCTTCGATCCGATTCTCCAAGCGTGGAAGGCTTCCGACTCCCAAAATCTCGTTACCTATCCCGCCGGCACGTGGGGCCCCCCTGAATCCGAACAGCTATTGGCGGGCGACAATCGCAAATGGAGAAGGTTGTGACATGAGCGAAGAATCCTTATTCGGCATCGATCAAATCCTCGACAACCTCAAGTCGTTTTGGAGCCGTGCAGGCCAGACTGCCACAACCGAACGCTCCATTTCCCATGCATGCCTTTCCAATCTCATCATCTATACGGAAAATCTCGCGGACGAGGATGTCCTATCGAAAATCGTGGCCGAATTCGTTCAGAAACACCCCTGCCGCGCGATCGTGATCCTCGCCCAGCCTTCGGAAAAATCTCCAAAACTCCAAGCCACAGTCTCCACACACGAATCCAGCATTGGAGCCCATCACATGGTGGCTTGCGAACAGATCACTCTCCGCGTAAACGGCCCCAGCCTCGATGAATTATCCAGTGCCATCCAGGCGCTTCTTGTTCCTGACCTGCCCATCTATCTCTGGTGGCGTGGTGTTTTCCTCAATCAGAAGGCTCTCCTCGAAAAAATGCTGCCGTTTGTAACCCGTTTTATTTACGACGGCGTGACGTGGACGAACCTCCTTCATACCGTCCCTGAAGTCTCGAATTATTTCCAGCGCTTTGCCGGAACCGTGGCATTTACCAATTTTAATTGGTCGAGGCTCCGACCCTGGCGCGAATACACAGCCGATTTCTTCGATCCGGGCGCTTTCCAAAAAGAAATCTGGGATCTCAATCATGTGCGCGTGGAATATATGGCTCTTCCCGGCTTCGAGGAAGGTTATCGATTCCGGGCGTTGCTCTATGTCGCCTGGCTTGCCGCGCAACTGGAGTGGAAGCCGCTGGAAAGCGTGCCCGATTCAAAAACCTCCCTCCTGCGATTTCGGAGTTCCAAGGGCGCCACCGTAGAAACCGAACTTGCACTTTTGCCCCAATCGAGCCCGGGCAGCCAAAGCATCCAGCGGATTGTGATGAGCATCCAGCAGCCTGGGCATAATCAAGATTTTGTGATCGAGCGCGATCACAAACAGCATTTGATGGTGCTCTCCACCAAACTAGATGGCACAAGCTCCGTCTTTCGAACGGTGCCTCATGCCGACTCCAGCAACGCCGACCTTCTTTACCGCGAACTCGGCCGGCGAGTTCGCAACCATGTTTTCGAGAAGGCGTTCAAGATGGCCGCGCGTCTAATCCCCACAATCTGATCCCTCTCCCCAAATGAATTCTGCATCCTTTGACATTGGCATGGTCGGCCTCGGTGTGATGGGGCGCAATCTGCTTCTTAATATGGGCGATCACGGTTTTTCAGTGGCGGGTTTTGATCTGGATTCCACGAAAGTCGAAAGCCTCAGGCAGGAAGCAGGAAACCGAAAGATCTTCGCGACAACCGCTCTCAAGGAATTCATTCTCGCTCTCAAATCACCGCGCGCCGTCCTCATGCTCGTGCCTGCGGGCGCACCCGTGGATGCCGTAATCCGCGATGTCCACCCGCATCTTTCAGAAGGCGACCTTCTCATCGACGGTGGAAATTCTTTCTTCAAAGACACGAACTTGCGCGAAAAAACTCTGGCTGAAAAAAAGATTCACTTCTTCGGAATGGGAGTGTCGGGAGGCGAAAGCGGCGCGCGCTATGGTCCGAGTCTCATGCCCGGGGGAGACAAGACCGCCTACAATCGCATTCATCCTATTCTCGAAGCGATTGCCGCCAAAGTAAATGGCGAGCCTTGCGTCGCTTACCTTGGTCCTACATCCGCTGGCCATTACGTCAAAATCATCCACAACGGCATCGAATATGGCCTGACTCAGCTCCTTGCGGAAACTTACGATCTGATGCATCGCGGGCTCGACCTCACAAATCCCGAACTCCATGACATCTATCACGACTGGAGTCAGGGCGAACTCAATAGCTACCTCGTCGAGATCACTGCGAATATCTTCAAGCAGGTCGACTCCGAAACCGGTAAACACATGATCGATTTGATTCTCGATACCGCCAAGCAAAAGGGCACCGGCATGTGGACCGCGGAAAGCGCGATGGAACTTCATGTTCCGACAAATACGATCGACACGGCGGTAACATGGCGCAATCTTTCGAGCCTCAAAGATGAGCGTCAGGCCGCAAGTGAGCTTTTGAAAGTTTCCTCGGCGCCATTCTCCGGAGACAAAAAGGCGTTTGTAAACCAGTTAAAAAACGCTTTATACGCCGCGATGATCATCACCTTCACGCAAGGCATGACGCTCCTTCGCACAGCGTCGAAAACATACGGCTATGATCTAAACCTCGAAGTCGTCTCCCGTATCTGGAGGGGAGGCTGCATCATCCGCGCGGGATTGCTCGAAAAAATGCGCGATGCCTATCGGAAACAATCCGATCTTTCGAATCTGCTGACAGACCCTGTACTTTCAAAGGAAGTGCTCGCACGCCAGGCAGATCTGCGCGCCATCATCCGCACCTCGGTGGACCTGGGAATTCCTACGGCAGCATTCATGGCTTCGCTCGCTTATTTCGACGGATACCGAAGCGCGCGCCTGCCCTCCAATCTCACCCAGGCGCAACGCGATTACTTTGGGGCGCATACTTACGAACGCACCGACGCGAAAGGCGTCTTTCACACGCGTTGGGATGCGCCAGAAGTGGTGCCTCCTCCCGCTCTCGCAGGCAAAGAACGGCAAACCTTGTAAGATTCAACCGCCCAAGGTTGAGGGATTGAACCTTGAACGGGTTTAGGCGATACCGCCAAACGTGACAAAGTCATCCACGTCGAGGAGATCGAACCATGTTCCCACATCCTGACGTTTCGGAGCCATCTTGGAATGGTATTCGTTAAAAAACTTGCGGGACTCGAGATCCGTGGAAACCCTTTGTTCTTGGTAGGCAGACCATGATGCAATATCCACGGGCGACCGCTTGAGGGCGGCGTTCTCGTGAATCCAATCAAGAATTTCGCCGTCACCTTTTCCATTCTCTAATTGCTTACGCAGTTTATCCGGATCAATCCCGACAAACTTGATGAAATGCTGATCGAGCGGACAATTATAGTGAAATTCCCCGTTTTTTCCACCAATGGTGGCCCGCCCCTTGTCGAGCATTCGGGGCAGAATCACGAAACCTCCAAGGCGGACACGAGGGCTGCGGGGAGGGCGTTGGGTGAGGTCAGGATATGAAATAGGCATAAAATCTCCTTATGAGTTGTTTCAACTTGGAGGACGTTTCTGGAAAAGCAAATGGAATATGCTTGTCCCCACCACATTCATTGAGAAGCGTGGCATTCATGGCACACATGTCGGAGTTTGTCATGAGAATGGTACGTATCTTTATTTTCCGTCGGCGCTCGATAGCAATCGTATTTCATTTCCCACCGGCACGGCTTCTCGAAAATCACCGACCGCCTTTTTCATCAACAGCTTGCCCGCCGCGCGATAACCAAATCTTTCCAATGAGCGCGGACGCACTTCGTCGTAAATTTCACGCAATGCGAGTCTTGTTTTTTCTGGAAGCATCGGACTCAACTCATCCCAACGCGAAGAAACACCAATCATTTCACCCACGCGCAGGATATGGCGCGCGTGTTTTTTTGCCTGAGGTGTAATGCCAGCATAACGAGCCTCGATCTGTCGCGAAAAATATTCCAGGAGTTTGCGATTTTCCGAAAATGAAAAACCCATGATCCGGTATACCTTGCTCATGTACGCCAGATGCCAGCGCTTTTCCTGTTTACTGAGAGGCAAGCATTGTTTTTCCACGTTCTCGAGCAGACTGAAGCCAAAATAGGTCATCATCCAATCGGGAATGGAAACGCGCTGATGACGCTCCATCATTCCCTTGAGAGTACGGCGCACGCTGGGGGCTGAGATGCCTCCTGTCGGCTTCAGGCCCGAGTCGGAAAGATCTCGAATGAAAAGATCGGTCTGATGAAAAGAATCCGCCATCGTTCGGAAGGTCATGAAACGCGGAGGATAAGCTCGGTCATGTGTTTTGATAAAGGTCGTCAACAGGAAGAAGTTTAAGTAGGCCGCAATTCCGGGCCGGTAACCACATTGAAACCACAATCGGCTGACGGTTCGCAACTCGTGCAGAAACTCCTCCCCCAACATCGAATTCTCGAACTGTTCGTACGGCTTTTCAAATTCCTTGAAACACGTCATAAACTCTTCCATGGGTCCCTCCTGACATTAAAAAACGTAAAAATCCTCTGTTGCCGCAAGGCAAGACATGCCCATCGTCTGAATTGCCTACTTAAGCGCCGCGAGGGCTTTCAGCACATCCTGGGCCTGCGCCTGAGTGGAAGCTTTCAAATCCCGCCAGACCACCATCCCCCTTTGGATGAGAAAGGATTGCCTTGAGGCATGACCCAGGGTGGTGCTGACGCCAAAAGCCTTCGTCACTTGTTTGTCGACATCGGCGATGAGTGTGAACGGCAGGTGATACTTCTCCTTGAACTTTTTTTGATCGTCGGGGGTGTCCGTGCTAACTCCCACCACCTGCACACCCTTCTCCGCTAATTGCGTGAAACCGTCGCGCAGGCTGCACGCCTCGGCAGTGCAGCCAGGTGTGTCGGCCTTCGGATAAAAATAAACGAGCGTGATCCCTCTTTGATACACCTGGTTAAAATCCATAGGCATCCCATTTTGATCGACGCTGATGACCGACGGCGCCTTTTCTCCGACAGCCAAAGGCTCCCGGGCTTGAGTAATTCCAAGAAAGGAAAGAAATCCCATAATGATCCACACGTTTTTCATATTCTACACTCTATCGAAATTTTCATTTTGCAACTCATGACCGATTCACGCGTCGCGATGAACAGTGACCGGTGAAAATGCCGGAAGACAGACCGCGATATATTCGGCGCCTTCGGGTTCTGGCGTGCTGTATTGCACCCATTCGCCACGATGAGCGATCACAGCCTGGCCTGCACGCACCTCGAGCGCACCCTGCTTTGAAGTCACCCGCAGCATTCCCTTGAGAACAACCGTATATTCGTCGAATTCCGGCGTCTGTCCGGGCTCCACCCAGCCCGATGGACTTCGCATGTGCGCCACGCTCGCATCCGTCGTTTTCGAATTCACCCGACCGACATATTCATCGATCAGCTTGGGTTTGTTTCCAGTAGCAGGGATTCTCGTCGGTGATGGAAGGTGCATCGGCATGCATAAAATAGTGCCGACAGTCCGTTAGAAATCAATGATTCGAAGAATATATTTTTCTCAACTTGTCATCTTTCAAATGCCGGGGGAATTGGAAGAAAATGCTGACTTTTGAATCAAATCCGTTACCTTGGAGTCATGGGCCAAGCGTTCCAGATCGCCACCCTTACGCGCCCTTTGGCGACCTATTCCATTGTCGCACTTGACCCCGAAAGCCAGCAGATTGGCGTCGCTGTCGTCGGGCACTGGTTTTCGGTGGGAACGTTGATCCCCTGGGCTGAAGCGGGGATTGGCGCCGTGGCAACCCAGGCTGGAATCAAAGTCGAATATGGCATCGACGGCATCCGCCTCATGGTTGCCGGCAAGACGGCATATCAGGCCCTCGAATTTCTTCTTGCCCGAGATCCCGAAGCCGAACTGCGCCAAGTGGGAATGATCGATATCCAAGGCAATGTTGCCGCACACACTGGAAAACGTTGCGTTGCCGAGGCAGGACACTGCATTGGAAAGCATTACGCCACGCTTGCGAACATGATGGTCCAACCTGGCATCTGTGATACGATGGCCGAAGCCTATGAATCCTCCAAAGGCGAGTTTTCAGAGCGAATGTTAGCATCCCTCCAAGCTGCCCAGGACGCCAAGGGAGATCTTCGTGGACAACAATCCTCGGCTATACTCATCGTGAACCGTCATTCCGTGGATCATATTGCCCAGGATATCGTTGCGGACCTCCGGGTTGAAGACCATCGCGAGCCACTTAAGGAATTGAATCGGCTGCTCCGAATGCAACGTGCTTACAGGGCCGCAAGTCAGGGAATCCAGGAATTAATGTCAGGCGACATTCGCGCGACCATGAAGGAATACGACGAAGCCATCCTGCTTTGTCCCAACAATCACGAACTCAAATTTTGGATGGCAGTCGCTCTTGCCAACGCCGACAAATGGGAAAAAGCCCTGCCCATCTTCGATCACCTGCTTGATGTTGAACCAGCCTGGAAACGGTTGATCCCCCGGCTTATCGAAGCGCATTTGCTTAAAGAACATCCAAGGTTCACCACAACCGTTCCCGCCTGACCCATGCGCCTGCATTTTGTTCTTTTGTTTAGCTTGGGCATGCTTTTGTCACGGGTATGTCTGGGCACGAACTTCGTCTGTCCCAAGGAAATTCCGATATATGACTCCGGCGGAAATCAAATTGATGTCCTGAACCAAGGGACCGAAATCGATGTGAACGAGCATTCAAACTCGAAAGAGATGTTCCCCGTTCTTTTCACGAACTCGGCTGGCGAAATGGTGAATGGATATTGCAAAGCCTCTGACCTCGGGAAGACGCCCAACCTCGCTCCGTCCGCTCCGCCACCCAAAAAGGCGACCGCGACCGAATCGGAATCATCCGACAGTTTCAATGACGAAAATTGGATGACGGATGCCGAAAAGGCTATGGAGACCGCAAAAGACAAGGACCGGATGTTGCTTATGGATTTCACAGGCTCCGATTGGTGCGGCTGGTGCAAGAAGCTGGACAAGGAGGTTTTGAGCACCTCTGAGTTCAAGGATTACGCCGACAAAAATTTGGTGCTGCTCAAAGTCGATTTTCCAAAGCAGACGCCCCAATCTCCGGAGCTGAGAAAACAAAACGACGCATTGCTGCACAAATACAAAATTGAAGGATTTCCCACCATCGTGGTGCTTGACCCGAAGGGAAATGAGACAGGCCGCATCGTCGGGTTCGGGCAAGGGCCCGAAAATTGGATGAAGGACCTTTTGAACCTCAAAAAGTAGTTCTCGAAAATGAATATGAACGTCGTGGATTGGGACCGCGCCTCGATCGATGAAGAAAGTGATGGTGCACTACTACGCTCCAAACCGGCTGCGCTAGAATCTCATTTTACCGTTCGCCAGTTGTGAAGCTCTCTGAGAGCCGCATAGACAGTCGCAATCACTCTGGCATTCTGCCCAAATTTGATTGCCCGCAGCCGAACTCAATGCATAATGAAGAGTCTGTCCGCGCCCATAGCTCAATTGGATAGAGCATCTGACTACGGATCAGAAGGTTGTAGGTTCAAATCCTGCTGGGCGCACCACTTTAAAAGGTGACCGGCTCTTCATCATAAACAGGGGCAAAACCGTTTTCAGTCAGATGAAAATTAATGTAATTGCATATATTCCAAAATAGAATATATTCATATAAATGAGATGGGCACTGAAAGAAAGCCAACGGTGGACCAAAGACTATAGACACTATGAAAAAAAACATCCGATGGAACTGGCTGCAGTCATGTCTAATTTAGACAGGTACATGGAAGCCCTAAACACAACTTCTCATCATCGTTTGATTCAAGCTGGCTACCTGCACAATGAACCATCGGGAGTCATTGCTATTGATCAAAAAGGGGGAGGAGGAAATCTACAAGCCACCCGTCTTTATACCTACGCCTATCTTAAAGACAAATCCTTGTACCTCATCACCATTGGCAGCAAACGAGAACAACAAGATGATATTAAATATTGCAAAGAGTTTGTGAAAAACCTGGGTTGAAAGATCCTCATTCGAGATTTCTATGAAAAAACACACTAAAAACATACCCGCTTTACCAACTGGAAAAAATTACGCATCCGTTCGAGAGATGATGGTGCAGCTTGGAACCTCCAAAGAGGTTTTAACCCGATTCGACGCTCTAAAAAAAGAGCGTCTCATCGTTGATCGTCTTATCTCTATGAGGTCGAAAGCCGGCCTCACTCAGCAGGCGCTTGCTGCAAAGATGCAACTCACCCAGGGAGCTATTTCAAAGCTCGAATCCAGCCGCGACGCTGATTTGACAGTCAAAGAAATTGTGGCTTATGCAAACGCCGCGGGGCACCATCACGTAAGCATTGTCTTGGATAAGGAAGAGATCGAGCCTGAGCTTGCTTGCGCCTAAGATTGTCAATGAGGAAAATTGGTTTGGTGGCCTAATTTATAGGTGCAAGGTGCGATGAATCCGAATCAGCCCAAACAGCCGCTTTTGATCAGGCCGAAAGGGACAGTTGAGCTTGTCGGAGAGCCTCTATTTCCTTTAGCCAACAGACGATAGAGTTCAAACTGGGAATCATTGGGCGCACCATTCTGAAGTTGTCACTTTTTCCCTCTGCAACGGGTTGAACTTCAAGTCGTAAGACAACTCTATCTTTTTTATTCGCATATGACTCTCTCGGAACTTTTACACCTGAGAAGGAATAGTGACCCAACGAGATTTGAACCCGTGCGTTTAAGCTGCGCCCTTCACCCTACTCCTGCCGAAAAGTCCATGCGGAAGCCGACATTGTCAAGACCAGCGAAGAACGGCAAACTCTTCCAGCACAACAGATTTCACAAAATGTGGAATTGCGAAAGCAGAGCATGGATCTTACGAGATCACCAAAAAATTAAACAACCGCATCGAAGTCTTAACTCGAAAGATGCATGGGAAAGTCGTTCAAAGCTAAAACCGAAGGTCCTGGAAGAAAACTAAGGCCGAAACCTTCGCCGAACGTATTGACGATTGGGCATTCCACACGCACGCTGGAGGAATTCATCCGTCTGCTTCAAGCACACGGTGCGACTTGCGTCGTCGATGTGCGAACAGTGCCGCGGTCCTGGCACAACCCACAATTCAACAAGACTTCGTTGCCAGGCTCATTGAAAAAAGCCGGCTTGAGCTATATTCACCTGCCGGGCCTCGGCGGACTTCGTCATGCGAAGCGCGATTCGCTCAACTTGGGCTGGCGCAATGCTTCCTTTCGAGGTTATGCGGATTACATGCAAACGCTGGAATTTGAGCAGAGCCTCGACGAATTGATCTGGTTGACGAACCAGGAGAGAATCGTATTGATGTGCGCCGAAGTGGTGCCATGGCGCTGTCATCGCTCGCTCATCGCCGATGCCTTGCTGGTTCGTGGAATCCGCACCGAGGACATCATGAGTCCAACCCGCCGTCAGGTTCATACGCTCACGCCCTTTGCCAAAGTCCGGGGCACCACGATCACGTATCCTGCCGAAGCCTCACCGAGCACTCCAAAGAAGCCGTCAGCTCAATGCTCAGGACTACACAAATCAAAAAAACCTAATTCACACTAGAACCCATTTTTTATGCAGACATTCGACGAAGTCCATCGAGCTATCCACTATCCACCGGATCGCCGTTTTCGTGTTTGGATCAATCCCTGGTTTGTTTTTTCATTCGCAGTTGTCGCTCTGGTTCCAGTTTCGATTGCCTGGGGACAATATCTGATCGCCGGACTCCCAACGGAGACTTTCCTGCCGCCAATCCATGTGAAAAATCCTCCGATTCCGCATGGTTTCCCCGCGTGGTTGCGACTGACCCATTTTGTGAATTTCTTTTTTCTGATGCTCCTTGTCCGCAGCGGACTCTCCATTTTAATGGATCACCCACGACTTTATTGGAACCGTCATTGCACGCCGAACTCGGAGTGGATGCGGTTTACACCGCTCAAAGTGCCTCTTGACCGCTTGTGGACTGCCAAGGACGACGCCCGTTACATTTCCCCGTTGGTGGCGTTGCCCGGATACCGGCACACCGTGGGGATGGCGCGATCGTGGCATTTCCTCTCGGTGTACGGATTCCTTCTCAATGGTTTTATTTTTATCGCGCTGCTTTTCTTCACCGATCAATGGAAACGTCTGGTTCCGACTTCTTTGGAAATCGTTCCCGCGGCTTGGAAAGCTTTTGTTTATTACGCCACCTTCCATCTGCCGGCGGAACCCAATGGCTTCTATCAATTCAATCCACTGCAACAGCTTTCATACTTCGCTGTCATTTTCGTTATGGCGCCGCTGTCCATGTTAACCGGGATAGCGATGTCCCCGGCGGTTGATAATCGCTTCCCTTTTTTTCCAAAGCTCTTCGGGAGCAGACAGGGAGCTCGGTCTATCCATTTTATTTTGGTGATGGGATACCTATGCTTTCTGGCGGTGCATGTGGGGTTGGTCTCCACCACTGGATTTGTGAGAAATATGAACCATATCGTTGCTGGACGTGATGACACACATCTCATCGGGATGATCGTTGGTCTCATCGCCATTGGCCTGGTCGTGGCTTCCTGGGTCCTCTTTCACTTTATCGCATGGAAATATCCCCGCACCATGCAGCATGCATACAAAGCCGACGCCGGGCTATTTCACTGGAATGTGTTGAGCCGTCTCAAGCCCGATGAACATTATACACAGAAGGACATTTCCCCATTCTTCTGGCCGAATGGAAAGTTGCCAACTTCCAACAAGTGGAAGCAACTCGCGACGAATAGATTCCAGGATTTCAAATTGAAGATTAGTGGTTTGGTGGAAAATCCGATCGAGCTTTCACTTGAGGACATTCGTGCGCTCGGCAAGGAAGAATACATTTCCATGCATCATTGCATCCAGGGTTGGTCCGGAATCGCGCAATGGGGCGGGCTTCCGTTTAAACGATTGATCGAGATCGTCAAACCCAAGCCTGAAGCAAAAGTCGTGGCTTTTTATTCCTACGGCGACGCGTTGTACGGTGGGGAATATTATGACACGCAAACCATCGAAACGGCGCTCAAGGCGAGATGTTTGCTCGCCTATGAAATGAACCAAGCTCCGCTGCCTGAAGTTTATGGCGCTCCGCTCCGACTGCGCGTTGAAAACCAGCTTGGCTATAAAATGGTGAAGTGGATTGAACGCATTGAATTCGTCGAAACGGAAAAGACTCTTGGCAAGGGAGAAGGGGGCAAAAACGAGGATGATGAATACTTTGACATCCTTCCCAATATTTGAGGCGCCCTTCCCTCAACGCCCTTGCGCAGTCAGACCTGAAGCTGGCACAGATTACTTGGGACGCTCTGCCATCATGTCAGCTTATTTCCATGTCCATGACCAAGAAAATCTGAGAGAGAAATATTGAAACGCAAATAAATGGCTTTCTCGAGTAACTTCCCACAAAACAGTCCCTCCTGATCACGCCGCAAGGGACAGTTGAGCTTGTCGGAGAGCCTCTATTTCCTTTAGCCAACAGACGATAGAGTTCAAACTGGGAATCATTGGGCGCACCACTTTTAAAAAACTTTTGCCAATCTGATCCGTTACACTCCCAGCGGGATACATTTTTGCCGCATTCGTATTCATGGGAAATTCATTCGTAAAAGCCTCAAGATCGACGTCAAACGCTCGAACTCATGGCGAACGATATCACAGCCTTCCTGCGGATCTTCATGTCGGAACGATTCTCGAGCCAAAATGTGACTCCTGTCGTCATCGCGATCACGCGCATGTGCAAGAATGCTGCCCGCGTTGAAGTTTCCGAAACCCAAGCGGAATCTTTAACGCAACGCCGTGGCGTGGGAGTCTGATTTTAACATCCGTTCATGGCCTCAACAAAAACTCGGGGGGCAGTAACAACCGCTTTTTGCAGAAGCCGACGCTGGTTCATTTTCACTACACCTGGGAAGCCACTGCCTTCCTGGTCATCGTTTTTCAGCGTAAACGCTTTTCGCAACATGGCGTTCGCCTGCCCCACTGCACAACGTGCCGCTGGCGTCTCCGCGATGGCGTTCAGCATTACGAAGTCATGAATGGTACCCAGAAAACGCATCGCCGTAACTGGTACCTCCGCTTCCATGAGCCTGCTCGCAAAGGCTTCACCTTCATCGCGGAGGACATCACATTCACTGATAATGAGAAGCGCCGGAGGCAAACCCCGCAGTTGTTCAATAGAAGCCGTCAATGGCGATGCCTTGGCTTGATTGCGGGTCTCGATATCTGGAATGTATTGATCCCAAAACCATTTCATTGCCTCACGTGTCAGAAAATAGCCCTGTCCGAATTGATGGTAAGACGCCGTCTCGAAGTTTGAATCGGTCACGGGATAAAACAACACCTGAAAGCAAAGTTGTGGGCCGCCGCGCTCCTTTGCCATCAAAGTCACGGCAATCGCCATGTTGCCACCCACGCTGTCACCCGCCACCGCGATGCGCGTGGAATCGACATTAAGCATTGCTCCATTCTCGGCAATCCATTGGGTCACTGCATAAGCTTCCTCGATCGCGGTGGGAAATCGCGCCGCGGGAGAACGGCTGTACTCGACAAACACCACCGCCGCGCCTGCACCATTGGCGAGTTCTCGAAGCAGACGGTCGTGAGTCTCCGCGTCGCCCAGCACCCATCCGCCGCCATGGAAATAAACGACGACGGGAAGCGCGCTTTTGGCGCCCTTGGGCCGAATAATGCGCACCACGACACCTCCACTCGGACCAGCAGGGATCGTGCAGTCTTCAATATCAGCAGAGAGTTTCGGAATATCACCCGCCTGTAGCTCCGAAAGCGTGTCGCGTGCACTTTCAACCGACATCTCATGGATCTGCGGTCCGCCTTCCGCCCCCACCCTGTCGAGGAAGACCTGGGTATTTGGCTCAAGGACAGGGTTGCAAGAACGATCAGGTTGAAAAAAAGTTTTCATAAAAGAGTTTCAAAAAGGATTGTCAGGCTCGCGGCTTTATTTCTCCTAATAACCTGAACTGATGTCGAACACCTCGCAGCAGATAGACGACAACGGCAGACAGAAGCATGAAATAAACCGCCCCCTTGGTTAAGAAGGAGATAAAGATGAAACAGGTGAGGAGAATTAAAACGATCAGAAGTTCAAACATAATGGGTCTTCTATAAGGGATCAGGTTATTGCTGATACGGTTGTTGCAGATGTTCATTCTGAACAACCAGTTCGTTACTGACGTGTCGCACCCCTCCGATTTCCTGGGCTGTTAAAACAAGCTGAGCCTTATCATTTCTCGTGGGAACAACGCCCCGCAAATCAATATTTCCTTCGGTTGTGTTGATTCCAATCTGGTTTCCAAAGGGTGAAAGGGTCGGATCCCTTGCAATCGCGTCTCGCATGCGCTGCGTGATGATCTGGTCCGCTTTCGTCGCATAATGATCTGCGGGACTTATCGACGGCTCACGCGCGTTTTCACTTAAACCGACTTCCTTATCATCGGAAGCGGTCGTCTCCTTACGGATCTCCCTGGAATTCGAAAGGATCTTCCTGGAAACGTCTTTCTCTCGAGATTCCCAACCTATCACCAAGGTAATCGCCAGGAGCAGAGACAGGAGAGAAAGTGAGGTCGTCGTCATTTTGTTTCCAATCGCGCGATATTATCATCAGGCTCGCTTGGGATTCACAAGCAGCAACACGAGACCACCAACGAGTGCAAACGCACCGGCGACTGGCGGGATGAAGTGGTTGTCCGTGGTTTGAAAATGCATGCCGAGAAACTCGACAGGCTTTCCTGGCGTCGTGAAGCTAATACCCGAGTAAGCGAGCACTACGATGCCTAGAGTGAGCAGGATAACTGCAACGATGTTTTTTGTATTCATATCGAACCTCTCAGTTGATTTTTTAATTAAGCGCTTCTCTTATACCGGTCGTCGGCCCTGAATGATGTTCACTAGAATCATGATCAAGGCAATCACCAGCAGAACGTGAATAAACGAACCTATCGTGAAGCCGGTGACCAGACCGAGCAGCCACAAAACGATCAATACTACTGCAATGGTGTATAACATATAATTTTTCTTTCAGTTTGCTTTGGAGCCACTGCCGGTTCGCACGCCTCCAACCTCGCCAACAAACCTACGCTGATTGAATTATTGATTGCCGCTACAAGCACGGCAATGGTATGTTGTTGATATCGGTGACGAGCTTGATAACCAGGCTCTTCTCTTATTAGAGAAGTAGGGTACGTCGAGATTTGGCCCTTCGCTATGGGGTGTAACCCTACCGTGGATTTCAACTTACCGGCAGCGCCCTTTGCCTGTTCCGTTGTCTGCATTGCTTTTCAACGTCCTTGCCGGAACCATAACTGGCCGTTGACCATGGGGTATTCACCCCATATACAGATTGAAACAATGGTCCGATATTTACCTTGGTTTAGCGGTTTGCCGTTGAGAGATCAAACATTCCGAAGAATCACGCCTCAATCCGGCATGACACCATGAAACAAAAATTAATCAGGTTGTCACAACGCTACGTGACCGCGTTGCGAAACCACCTGACGCAGGGGCCATGCGCGAGCTTGCAGCCTGCTTTGAGACTGGGACGCCAAGCAGTCGTCCTCGGTCTGGAAACGCTGGAATTGGCCCAGATTCACGAGCAAGCACTCGCCACACTGGAACTCTCCAACAACAGAGATGGTTTCATCAAGCGGGCGGAATGCTTTTTTAACGAAACCATCATCCCAATCCTGGAGACGCATCACGCCGCGCGGCAGACCAAGAGCCACATAAACCGACTGGAGAAAATGCTGGGTCAGCGCACAGAGGAACTGGCCACCACCAATCGTCAATTGCAACGGAGTGTCGCCCGGCGCAAGATCAAGGAGGATGCCTTCGAGAATAACCACAAACATCACAAGAAATGTCTGGAAGAATCGCTGGAACTACAGAAACGTTTGCGGCAACTGACCCACCAAGTGCTGGCGGCGCAGGAGGATGAACGCAGGAACATCAGTTATGAACTTCAGAATGAAATCGCCCAGACTCTTCTGGGAATCAATGTCCGTCTGCTCTCATTGAAAAAGGAGGCCCGGAGCAATACCAAGGTCCTCAAGAATGAAATCGCCAGCACGCAGCAGCTGGTGGCAAAATCAGCCAAATCCGTGCGGCGGGTCTCCCGTGAATTCGGCATCTCATGAAACACAATTTTTCAAAACGTTATCAAGCGGCGTTGCTAACTTATCTGAAACAAGGGCCGAGAGCACTCTTGCAACCGGCGCACTGCATGGGCCAGCAGGCCCTTACCGCCGGTTTGCATACGCTGGACATGGCCAAGCTCCATGAACAGATCCTGATTACCCAAGTGTTGCCGGGCCGCCTGGCCAGCAAGCGTGCCAGCCTCATCAAGCAGGCGGGGATTTTTTTTACCGAAGCGATCACACCGACCGAGAACATTCATCGCAACACGCAGAAGGCCACCACCGACCTGAACCAAATCGTCGAGTTACTGAGTCAGCGCACCGTGGAACTGGCCGCTTCGAACCTGGAGTTAAAACAGGAAATCGCCCAGCGCAAGGCGGTGGAGGTGGCCCTCAAAAAAAGCGAGCGCCATTACAGCCAGTTATTGGAACAGTCGGATCACCTGCAGGAGCAGTTGCGGCAATTGTCCCGCAAAATTCTTTCGACACAGGAGGAGGAACGCCGGGAGATCAGCCGCGAGCTGCATGATGTCATCGCCCAAACACTGACAGGTATTAACGTCCGGCTAGCAACCCTGAAAAAGGAGGCCGCGCTCAACAGTAAGGGTCTTTACCGCAACATCTCCCTCACGCAGCGGATGGTGGAAAAATCGGTGAACATCGTGCATCAGTTCGCCCGCGAATTGCGCCCGGCGGTATTGGATGATCTCGGACTGATTCCCGCCCTGCATTCCTTCATGAAAAACTTTACCACGCGGACCGGCGTCCGCACTCGTTTGACTTCCTTTGCGGGGGTGGAACAATTGGACAGCAACAAGCGAACGATCCTCTATCGCGTTGCGCAGGAAGCGCTCACCAATGTGGCCCGCCACGCGCAAGCCAGCCAGGTGGAAGTGAGCATCCAGAAACTTCGTGACTACATTTGCATCAAAATGAAAGACGACGGCAAATCCTTTAACGTGAAACGCGCCTTGCACGCCAATGGCGGCAAACACCTCGGGCTGCTCGGCATGAGGGAACGGTTGGAGATGGTCGGTGGCCTTTTTGATGTCGAATCCGCTCCGGGCAAAGGCACCACCATCACGGCGCAAATTCCGTTCGACAAGGCCCTCAGGAGAGCGTTGGTGATGAAGTCCTCTGGAACCAAACTAGAAAGTCTATGAAACGAATCACGATATTGCTGGCAGAAGACCATACGATTGTGCGCGAAGGATTTCGCAAGATGCTCGAGTTGGAAGACGATCTCCAAATAATCGGCGAAGCGCAAGACGGCCGTCAGGCGGTCGCACTGGCCAAAAAGTTTCGTCCCGCCGTGGTGTTGATGGACATCGCGATGCCGTGGCTCAACGGTTTGGAGGCTACCCGCCAGGTGCTCAAAGCCGTCCCCACCACCAAAGTACTCATGCTCTCCGCACACAGTGACGACGCCTATGTCAAAAACGCAACCGATTGCGGTGCGGTGGGATTTCTGCTCAAGCAAACTTCCGCCCAAGATGTGTGCCAGGCGATCCGGGAGGTCCAAAAGGGAGGAATGTTTTTCAGCCCCTCAATCTCCAGGCGCCTCGATCGTCTCAATTCGCAATCGCGCGACCGCACGGGTCTGATCAAAAAGAAAATCACCCCGCTGACTTCACGCGAGTTGGAAGTGCTCCAACTGATCGCCGAGGGCAAGGCCAACAAAGAAACCGCAGCGGAACTCGGCATCGCCATCAAGACTGTAGAGAAGCATCGCGAGCATCTCATGGAGAAGCTCAATATCCACGACACCGCCGGTCTCACCCGCTATGCCATAGGTGCGGGCATAATCGAGAGCAGTGTCCAGTTGACCATCATTTAGGGCTGCGTTCTCGTCATCAAATCCAGGGCTGGATTCACAACAATCCTGGATGGGGTCAATCCCCCATAGGGATACACCCCATAGCAGCCTGCAAGACATTCCGGCTTACTTGTCGTGCCATGATAAAAAATAAAATCTCGCGTGCTGGAGAGCCGGCCAGCGCACAACTTCAAAACAGACCGAATCCATCCCGACGCATTCTCGTGGTGGATGACGAGCCGTACATCCGCCAACTTTGCGCTAAAGCGCTGATTCACTCTGGCTATAAGGTGGCCGCCGCCGCTGATTGCGCATCTGCGTGGCAGTTACTCCATACCGAAAGGTACGATCTTCTAATTACCGACCACAACATGCCGAGGGTGTCAGGCATTAAATTGTTCAAAAAGTTGCGTGCCGACTGCATGGCCCTGCCGGTCATCATGTCCACAGGAATTTCGCTCAAGGAGGAATTCGCCCGATACCCCTGGCTCCAGCCCGCCGCTATGCTGCTCAAGCCCTATACTGTCGCAAAATTATTGGAAACGGTGAAAGAAGTTCTACATGCAACCAACGGCACCCACGCGCAAATCGCGCCTCCGCCAAACTGGAGAAGCCAGCCATCCGCACTTGGTTTACACTCATGCTGGGTTGAACCCACACACACACCCAAAGGGGTGAACGCCCTTCAGCAGTTGTGTGTTTCATGAAAAACGATCATCAAAACGAGAACGTAACAGGCAATGAGGCGCTCCGCGCCTCCGAGCTTAGTTATCGTCGGCTATTCGAAACGGCGAAGGATGGCATCCTGATTCTGGACGTTGACACGGGACGCATCAACGATGTGAATCCTTTCTTGATTGAACTTCTGGGGTTTTCTCATAGAGAAATGACCGGTAAAACCGTCGGCGAGCTTAGTCCGTTCAAGGACATCGAGTCCAATCAAGCCATGTTGGAGCGATTACAAAAAGACGGGTATGTCCGCTATGAAAACCTGCCACTGGAAACGATGGATGGCCGTCACATTGCCGTGGAGTTTGTCAGCAACGTGTATCAAGCCGGTGACACAAAAGTGATTCAATGCAACATCCGAGATATCACGGAACGCAAACACGCTGAAAATGAAATACGCCGTCTCAATGCGGAACTTGAGCAACGCGTTGTCGAACGCACAGCACAACTGCAAGCCGCCAACCAGGAACTGGAAGCGTTCAGTTATTCCGTCTCCCACGATTTGCGCGCGCCGCTACGCCATGTCATGGGCTTCGTGGATCTGTTGCAAAAAGACGCAGGGCCTTCACTTTCCCAAACGAGTCTCCGTCATCTGATGACGATTTCCAAGGCGGGGAAACGGATGGGAAATTTAATTGACGACTTGTTGGAGTTCTCGCACATGGGACGTGCGGAATTGCAAAAGACGGACGTCAATCTCAACGAATTGGTCCAGGAGACATTGGGCGACTTTCAGGTGGACACGAAAAAAAGAAACATTGTCTGGGAAATCCACCCGTTGCCGATGGTGCAGGCCGACAGCGCCCTCTTGCGCCTGGTACTGGTCAATCTGATTTCCAATGCAGTGAAGTTCACCGGCACTCGCGCCCAGGCCAAAATCGAAATCGGTTGTGCTCCCAGTGACAACGGCAAGACGGCGATCTTCATTCGAGACAACGGTGTGGGCTTCGATCCGCGTTATACCGGCAAACTGTTCGGCGTGTTTCAACGCCTGCACAGCCAGGATGAATTCGAGGGCACGGGGATCGGCTTGGCGAACGTCCAACGCATCATTCACCGGCACGGCGGCCGGGCATGGGCGGAAGGCGTGATGAACTGCGGTGCGATATTTTTCTTTTCGATCCCAAAGCAAAACGGAGGGAGCAATGAACACTGAAACAAGAAACATCCTGTTGGTTGAAGACGATCCGCGGGATGTCGAACTTACGTTGAATGCGCTGGAGGAATATCATCTGGCTAACAAAGTCTCTGTCGTGGACAACGGCGCCGAAGCACTGGATTATCTTTATCGCCGTGGAAAATTTAAAACACGCGCGGCCGGCAATCCCATCGTGGTGCTGCTCGATCTCAAGATGCCCAAGGTCGGTGGACTGGAAGTTTTGAGGATCATCAAGGCCGACGAGTATTTGAAGATCATACCCGTGGTCGTGCTTTCGTCCTCGCGCGAAACACCGGACTTAATCGAGTGTTACAAACATGGAGTCAACGCTTATGTGGTAAAGCCCATGGATTTCGCCGAGTTCATGAAGACGGTCAAGCAGCTCGGTATTTTTTGGGCGGCTATCAATGAACCACCACCCATCGTCTGGAGAGAAATAACTGGAATTCAAAGTGGCGAAATAACTTTTCCTGAAAAGGAAGAGATGGATGATATTTCCACTCTACATCCTGCACTTGGAGTAAGAGTATAATGCAAACGATGCCAGATCCATGGTAACCGGGGGCCTCCTCTTGCGAAAACGGTTGGCGCCGCCGGGTGCGCTTGCTCTTCTAAGCGCGGCGAGACCCGCCACATTTTTGTGATGAATCAATGCTTGAGCTTTCTTCAACAGTTTCACTTCCCGCACCCAGGAGGCAATTTGGTTCAAACTGGGAATCATTGGGCGCACCACTTCAAAAGGGCGGCTCGGCTTTTCATCATAAACAGGGGCAAAGCCGATTTTCACGATCTACGCAGCTTTCAGAACGGCAGCTTTGCGTTCAACAAACGAACGCCGATTTTTGGCAGCGATTTTTTCTATCCAGCGGCGAACCTCACTCCATCGGAATGCTTTTGGGACTTCGAGCTCAGGCAAGCTCGCAAATAGACGTGAGCGCGTCGGGCTAAGATAGAGCAAGTCAAACAGCGCTTTCTCTGCTGTCGCTATCTTTGTTCCATCGTTGCTAATCTTGAATCCTCCAAAAAGTTCAGGTGGTATTCGATGAAGTGATACAGAACCTAGTGGTGTGTCGAAACGCCGGGCGCGGCCAGGTGTCACTGCATAGATGACCGCAGGCACCTGCTCGATCAGGCCATGCAGGAACAAGGCTGATTGTAAGGAAATGCAAGCCGGATAGGGTGCGGCGAGTTGTTCCACCAACCGTTCACGATTCTCTTGATTGGCGCGCACCCAACGACCACGTGCCACTCGATATACGAATCCACTTATTGCCAGGCGTTTAAGCAACATGGAGGCATTGGCAGGACTGACTCGCAAAAGCGCGGAGATGTCCCGTGTCTCGAAACCGAGTGTTCCGAGTTTATCGATCTGACTCAATGCCTCAATTTGGTTCATGGCTGCAAATTCTCCAAAGCACGCACAACCTCTTCTTGCAATGATTCCCATACTTGGCGCGAACGATAGTAGTCCTGGTAATCAGCGGTAAGATAAACCCGTACTTGCCCAGAAAACTCATCGAAGCCAATGGTCATCGCATTCTCAATGGCACGACGGATTTCTGTCAACACATCAGCAGGCAATGGCTGCCGTCCAGCGCCGCCATCTAGCAACAGTTTCAGGTCAAAAATGTCACGCGCCTGCGTTTCCGTGCGACGGCTCAAGGCGACCACCTTCTGCCGAAACGCCGCTTCGCGAGAATAATGCTGTGCCAAGATCGGATAAAGCTCGTAGGTCCGCATCAGCTCCGCGTCCACCGGCTCAAGGGTATGGTCGGAATCGAGACCTTTACGGCGTGAGAACTCGATTTTTGTCGGAATCGGTTTTCCACCCCGCAGCGTAATGCCAACTTTCCAACGTTGCGTCGTATCCGTCTGCTTCGTCGCAGTCACGTGATCGATTGCGATTTGCTTGGTAGAGAGCGATTGGCCAAAAACGGGTGATTTTAAAATGTTCGCCACGTTGCTCCGCAACGTCGCAACTGCCATCGTGCGGATATCGAAGTCGATGTCTCCCGAATATCGGATGCTGCGGCAGAAGAAGCGGAGATTGCAGCCGCCCTTGATAGCAAAAAACGCTTTGTCCACCCGTCGGCCAAGTTGCGCTACAAAAAGCAGATGAAAAATTTCAATGGCTTGTCGTTCGTTCCACATGAAGAAAGTTCAACATAATTAATACGTATAATCAACACTAATGTTAATTATGAGCTTTTACTATAGAACCGGTTTGTACCCATCGTGCAGCCTAATCAAATCCAAATTTGATACTGTTTGCTATTTTCATAGCAAAACGCAGGCAATGAAAGTTAAACAGAAAGTGTATAATCGCCTTATTGGCAGATATTTAGCAAAAAAATCAAAGATTGCAAAATGGAGCAAAGGACCGTTTTTTGACTGCGGATCAGAAGGTTGTAGGTTCAAATCCTGGTGGGCGCAACAGCCAATTTTTTGGTCTTCAAGAACTTGATGATCAAGCCTATGCGCGGTTCAAATCTGGCTGGGTGTGATGATTACATCGGCTCTACATCACCGTCGATGGTTCGCCATTCGAGATCATAGCGCCTCGAATGAGTGAAAGCAGGAGACTGTGAAGGGATTTAACAAGGCATCCGGCGATGATTCCCTACGTTTTGTTGAGGATTATCTGACAAGAAGGTTTCCAGTATGACGACGCACAGTTGACCGTCTTTGATCTCGCCATGGGGTAAAACCCGACTCTAAATGACTCCAAAGGGGGTGCTGACAATTTGTTTCGGACAGGGTCAGTTTATCTTAAGCAGCGTTGGACGCCTTGACGAACCACCCATATATGTATATAGTTACTATACATATTGGAGAACCAACATGAAAGCATCAATAGTCGATCTCAGATACAGAATGAATGATGTGCTCAAAGCTTTGGACCGCAACGAGGAAGTCAGCATCCTTTACCACGGCAAAGTCAAAGGCATCATAACGTCATCTTTAAGAACTTCGACCATGCGTGTTCACGATCACCCATTTTTCAAAATGAACAAGTCCACGCGGAGCGTTGAAGACGAAATGACCAATCTTCGCGGAGGACGGTACCGTGCTATTTGACACAGATATTCTCATTTGGATCCAACGCGGAAACGAAAAAGCCGCTCGACTTGTAGATGGAGAATCTGAGCGATTCCTTTCGATTTATACGTATATGGAATTGCTTCAAGGGGCCAAAGACAAGAAGCAGCACAAATACGTCGTCGACTTTCTCAAGGAGTTTGGATTTCAAACATTGGCAATGACCGAGAACACAGGCTATCGGGCTGCCGTCTACGTGGAGGAATACACACTTTCAAATGGTCTGCGAGCCGGAGATGCAATCATTGCCGCAACAGCAGTCGAGCATGGACTGACTCTCTGTACAGGAAACCAAAAGCACTTCAAAGCGCTCAAAGAACTTCGCCTCAAAATCTTTGAGCCTTAGAATACCGCAAGGGACAGTTGAGCTTGTCGGAAAGCCTCTATTTCCTTTAGCCAACAGACGATAGAGTTCAAACTGGGAATCATTGGGCGCACCACTTTAAAAATTGTTGATGACTGAGCGGGTGAGGCCCAGAACTTTGGAATGGATACGTGACCGTTCACAAAGCATAATGCAACAAGCAGAGAGTCGTGCTCGCTGCGCTACGACAGCCAAACGTGGTTTCGTAGCCTAGAGACCCTGCTCTGCTGCCAGGAACCACGCATGTCGTCTCCCAATACAGAACAGGCAGCAAAATTTCCTCAGATTGAGAACACACGTGTTAAAAGCGTGTCCCGTCTCATTCCTCCAACTACCATCAAAAAGCAATTCCCCATCAGCCCTATCTCCGCCAAAACAGTGTATGAAGGACGCAATGGGGTTGAACGAATTCTGCTGGGTGAAGATCCACGGCTGTTGATCGTGATCGGACCATGTTCCATTCATGATCCCGAAGCCGCTCTGAATTATGCACGCCGTTTGCTTGCGTTGCGTGAAGAAGTCCAGAAGCATCTGTTCATCATCATGCGTGTTTATTTTGAAAAGCCCCGTACAACAACGGGATGGAAGGGATTGATCAACGATCCCGATTTGGACGAATCCTGCGATGTGGCGAAAGGACTTGTCATCGCAAGAAATCTTTTGCGGCGAATTACAGAGATGGGCTTGCCTGCAGCCACGGAATTTCTTGATCCAATCGTGCCGCAGTTCATTGGAGACCTGATTAGCTGGGCTGCCATCGGCGCCCGCACGACAGAGTCCCAGACCCATCGTGAAATGGCCAGCGGCTTGTCAATGCCAGTAGGCTTTAAAAATGGCACGGATGGAAACGTCCAAACAGCGATTGATGCCATGCGTGCCGCCCGAACACCTCACAGTTTCTTGGGGATTGATCAAGAGGGCAATACGAGTGTCATCAAAACGACTGGCAACACATCTTGTCATCTTGTTCTGCGGGGCGGCCGCCAGGGCACAAACTATCATACTGAATTTCTCACAAACACTGTGGAAACATTACGCGCCGTCAAACTTCCCCCTGTCTTGATGATCGATTGCAGTCATGCCAACGCCAATAAAGAGCACAATCGACAGGTGGAGGTTTGGGAAAATATCCTCGATCAACGCAGACAGAAGCATTGTCCCATTGTCGGAGCTATGCTGGAAAGCTTTCTCGAGGAAGGAAACCAACCCTTTAGTGCAGATCGCGCTAAACTCAAACATGGAATTTCCATCACCGATCCGTGCATCAATTGGACTACGACTGAGACCATCCTTCGTGCCGCAGCGCGCTGATCTCACAGTCTTCGAGAAGATGGCTGCCCTATAATCCTAGGCACACTCAGGTTCAGGTTCTCATGCGCTATGCGAGTTGTTAGTCGGCTCAATCTCGATGGCCTCGACAAAACCAGTTTCACTACCCACCGCAGCACCATACCGTCCAGCTATCGGCTTGATTGATTCGACAGAACGACTCTGAATGGCAATGGCCAACTCACGCAAATTTTTTCCTGTCATGCGCACCCGATGATTGAGGAACGAAATCGTCAGGGTGTCGCAGTCCTGAACAAACTCAAATTTGGCGATTTCCATGTGATGGTATGAAAGCAAATAAAAACAAGACGAATTCAGTTCGAGCCGCAGATGATCAAGGGGCACATGCTCGCCCATCACCGCACGACTCAGCTTGAAACAGGAAAAAGAAGCATTCATGTCCCGATTCCGCGACTGAAATTCATGTTTTGACGGGTTTCAGAAAGTTGAATAATTTCGGTCTGATGCGTTATAGATGACCGCTGCGAATGTTGAACGTTTAAAACATAAGCAAGGTCGCGCTTCCAAATTCTTGCCAGCCGATGAGCGAAGCTCTCCTTGGATTCGGTGATATCCAGAGCTAAAATGCCGCCCCCTGAACGAGCAACGTTTTGACGAAGGGTGTTCATCCATTGAACAGATTGGAGACCTGAGTGCTTTTCGAGTGCTCTGAAAGCGTCTGTTGCTTTGAGAACCCCGCGCTGGCGAGCATCGCCGGACAGGATGACACGACTTCGATTGTCTCTGAGGAACAAAAGGAGTTGCAACATTTGCCCCCCGCCAATCCGTCCGGCCTCATCTACGAGAACAACCGAACCCGGAGGCATGCGTCGGCGTGTGAGAAAGGCACTGACTGTTTGAGCTCGGCCGCAACCCTCGGCTTGCAAATCAGCCGCCTGCTGATTTTCTGGCGCGAGAATCTGAACCATATACCCAAGATGCTTGAGTGTTGAACAGACCTCCCGAAGGGTGTCGCTCTTGACGCGACTCGCACCACCACAGAACAGTGTCACAAAATCCCGCGATGACAGAATTTGTTCGGCTGCCTGACGTTGCTCCGCATTTAACAACTCATTTGAAGAGAAACCTTCGGAAGCAAAAGGAAGATACCGCCTGATTCCGTCTTGTGCCAGACACACAATATTCCATTCACGTTGAATGGTTTCCTTTGTGGTGACTTTGCCCCAAAATCGCATGTCGCGCACGTAATCGCGTTCACGGGTGATGGCTTGTATCTCGTAGAGTGATACGTTTTGGCCTCTTGCGTGTTCTAAAGCGTAACGCCAGAGCTCGTGCTCGTGGACGATTGAGCGGCGTTCAAAAAGACGTTCTTCCGCCCATTTCACGGCTTGTTTTGCTGTCACGAATTGTGTTCCGGAAACCGTCAGAGAATGACGATGGAGCCGGTGGAGTCGATTCCGCTCTCTTAATGAAAGCTGTTTTTTCCAGAGTAATTGCAATTCGGTCGGATCAATATCCTTGATCTTCCGTCTCCGGTTGCGGTGGGCGATATTCGCCCGAATTTTAGACAAATTAAGGCGGGCCTTCTCCGGCTTCCGAGCGAGCAGTTCCCGTGTTTTCTCATCAATCTCCCGGTGCCGTTTGGAAAATCGGTCGATCCATTCTTGCAAGACACCCTCAATCTCGAAATCCCCTCGAGGCCTATTTTGAATGAGATAACCGAATCCAACCAACGCTTTCGCGAGTTCGTGATAATAGAGATTCTCAGCGAACTTCTGCGCACAAAATATTTGGTAAAGTTCCAGGGCTTTCCATCGATTCTCGACAGTATCCTGAGTCGCATTGAATAAAATACAATGACTATGCAAATGCGGGTCCAAGGCTCGGGACGTGTCGTGCCGAAAGATTGCGCCGACAAAATTGCCTGTGATCCGGCGCAAATTTTGTTTCTGCCTTTGAACACGGGTTGCAGCGTAAGTCTGAAGCTCCTTCAAGACGGGGTGCACCGCCTTATCATGTGCTTCAATAATCCGCGGGTCATTGCCTGCGAAGGCGACAACGGAAACTGATTTGGGCGGTGACAATGTGAAATCGTAAAATATGCGCCGATTGAGCCGCTTATGCCCAACGCCATCCTTTCCCACTTCCAGCCGAGTTGTATTCTGTCGTTGCGTCAACCGTTTGCCTGTTTGCGGGTGACGATTTTCACACAGACTCAAAAACTCATTTGCTTGAATCACTCCAGACAACCCCAATTGCTCCGCACCCTTGCCAAACCATTGACCCATCACCCGCTGGCCTTCTATGTGGCAATCTCCCCTCTGTAAATGCTGCTCAAAATACTCCTTTGCGTTTTTCAAATTATATCGTGGGCTCATCGTCAGCATGACCGAAAGGTACCTTAAGGTTAGCCCTGACTTTGTGCTCGAATAAGCACAAAAGGATCTTGAACTGAGTAAGGCTGTTGGATCTCTCACAATAACAAGAGACAGCCCTTGCTGCCCCTGTCATGGACGACATTTCAACATTCTCCTCAACTTAGAAGCCACTTTCACGTTGAGTGTCGGATGCCGCCATCCATGCCGGCCGAATTTAACCCTGAAATCTCTCTTCTTTATTAAGCTTGAATTGCTTCGGAAAATGACTGGATTTGATATCGTTCGTCATGCCCGTCACACATCGCAAGGAACGAAAAACAATCATGTACGATTGCCGCTTGGCACCTCACCTTTCAGCTCGATTCATTGCCTTTCTTTTGGTGATGGCATGGTTGGATCTCATTTCGGCAGCCGAACCTGTTTCCCTGCCCGAGCTCGGTTTTCGACTTGTTCAATGTCATACTCCATTTGTACAGGAAATCGGAGTCACGGGATCGCCTATTTCTATCGCAGAACTCGAAGCGGGCGGCGGACGGGTTGATCCCGAAATCCCCATCTTTGAGGGAAAAGAGTTCGAAGGGCTCACGGGCGGATCATCCCAGGAACATTCCACGGCGGTAGGTTCGATTCTTTTCGGCAATAGCCTCCTTTATCAGGGAGTGGCTCCCGGTATTCGGCACGTTTTTTTTGGCGATGCTGGTTCCTTCTTAAAGACCTGGGTTCAGGAGAACAAGCCGGTCGATGTTCGTATTATCAATCAAAGTTTCTCTCTGTCGAGACAGGTGCCAGCCCTTGACTTGCTCCTCGATGCCTATGCTGACGAGCATCATATTCTTTTTGTCAATGGAAGCGATGGGCCAGATGGGGGTGTTGGTCACACTCCCTCCACCATGTTCAATGGAATCTGCGTCGGCGCGTGTGATCCTGAAAGCGGCGATCCAAGCTTTCCCGGTGGTCTATTCGAAAAACGGTCTTTGCCGGAACTCGTCGCGCCCATTACGGGCTCCTACTTTTATTATCAACGGGGCTCTCCAGTAGTCCTCACGAATCAAATGCATCGCATCATGGGAACGATCGCGGGGACAAGCCTTTCCGCGCCGTTTGTGAGCGGCGCGAGCGCGCTGGTGATGGATCTCGCCCTGCGGCGCCCCGAAACGTCCCAAGGATCCGACCCCAGGGTCGTTAAAGCCATTCTCATGAGTTCTGCCACTAAAGGAATCACATGGGCCCATACGGAGGAAGCCCCTCTTGACACGCGCCAGGGAGCCGGCGTCCTGAACGTGACAGCAGCGCTGCGTCTATTCCAAAATGGCTCAAAGGTTGATCGCAATCAGGACGCAGGCTGGAATCTTGAAAACATTTCATCCGACGAAACAAAAAAATATTCCTTCACACTCAAGGACCCATCTTCATTCACAGCAACGATCGCATGGAATCGCCACATACAAGATTCACTCGCCGTTTTAGTTCCCTTGGAACTCAGACTTCTCCGTGAGGATCATGAAATCGCAATCAGCGTGAGTCAGGCGGATAATTTTCAGCATCTTTTTGTAAAAGAGCTTCAAATCGGCGATTATCGCCTCGAGGTGCACAATCCATCCAAGCAAAGCGAAACGTTCGGACTCGCGTGGAGTGCTTTTCCAATGAGATAAGCCATCCTTTCCCAAAAGCGTTTCCTTGGATCAGAACTTTCAAAGTTTCGAAAATTGGGCCATGATGCCCGATGTGAGCACCCCGGAAACCCACCCCCGGCCCACTGTCCGCCGTTCGGCCTCCTCATGCGATCCTCTGACAAACTGGGCTGCCTACATTGCAGATTTAATACGGCCTGAAGGACGTGAACCCTCGATCGCTGTCGTCGTGGCACATCCGGATGACGAAGTGATTGGGATGGGAGCTCAACTACCGCGTTTCCGCGAACTCTTCATCATTCACGTCACGGATGGCGCTCCGCGAAACATGAAAGATGCGCGAACTCATGGGTTCAACGAACGACGCGATTACGCTCTGGCGCGCCACGAGGAATTGGAAAGGGCCATGATGCTCGCCAGCTTCCCAAAAGAACGCCTCTTTAGCCTCGGATACATCGACCAGGAAGCTTCGCTCCATCTCGTTGAACTGTCGGGCGTGCTGGCAAAAATGTTCCACAACCTCCAACTCGATCTTATTCTCACGCACCCGTATGAGGGAGGACATCCGGACCATGACGCGACGGCTTTTGCTGCCCACACGGCCTGCCAAATGCTCGTGGAAGCGGGTTTCGTTCCCCCTATTCTCTTAGAAATGACGTTTTATCATAATTTTTCCGGCACTCGAACGACCTCCGAATTCATCGCCCATCCAGGTTACCCCATCAGCACCTCAAACCTTTCGGCACAACAGCAGCTCCTGAAAAGAAAACTGTTCGAATGTTATGGGACACAAAAAAATGTCCTTCGCACGTTTTCTTCCTCCATCGAACGTTTCCGTCCCGCCCCAAAGTACGACTTTCTGAAATCCCCTCACGAAGGAACTCTCTTTTACGAAAATTATGATTGGGGCATGGCAAGTGAGCGCTGGCGCGAGTTAGCGTCTCAGGCGCAGCAGCTCCTAGAGATAGGAAATGGTGGCAAGGTCTAACAAATTTGCGGCCGCATCCCAGGGCCGCTCTCAATTTCTACACGCCGATTTGGGGTACTGGATCGAGTGTTGAGAGGTTCGTTCCATCAGCTTCGCTCATTCCCATCGATGCGCAGCTATCTGGCGAAGGAAACGTTTGTCACAATATTTCTAAATATTTGCGATCGGCGCCGTTGAATTTCATAATTTTGTTTCCATGGGTGGCGGAAGAGGCGCGGATTTCAAGAGACGCACTTTCATGCCTCGAAACTGGATTGTGACGTCATTCTGATCGTAATAAGCTCCGAGGCCAAGAGCATTGCTTTCGCCCCAAGTTTTAACGGGAGGGGAGTATCCTTCCGCAACAAGCTTGCCGTTCACGAACGCGTTCACTTTTCCCTTCCACGCTTGGATAAGAAAATGGTTTTTGTCCGGCACGGGTATGGGATGGCGATTTTGAGTATTGTAGAAATAACGCGTGAAATAGGCCACTTCCCCTTCGAGCGGGTTGCGTTTGAGCAAAAAACTGATCCAGTTGTCATTATGACCGCAAAGAGCCCCCATCAGGATTCCCACCTGATATTTTCCGTTGGAACTGGAAGCGAATTCAACATCTCCTTCGATTTCGAAATCCGTTCCGACACGGGGATAGGCTTGAATCATGAACCCCTCAATTCCCGCCTGCACTTGCAAGGCTCCATCCTCGAGAACTTTCCATGTGCCGCGATCAATCTGCCAGCCCGAGAAATTCGCCGACGGCATGAATGGAATCCATTCCCCCTTCTGTAAATCACGCTCCGCGCATGCCGCAGCAAGCGTGTCCTGAACATACTTGAGCGCGAGCGGCTCCTCCTTCAAGGCGGCGGCGGCGGATTCGAATCGCGCAATCGCCTTGTCATAATCGGAGGTTCCGAGCGCTTCAAGTCCATCTTGGACCTGGTCGGCGGCAGGACTCGTGAGCGCGCTTACTTCGCCTGGCATTCTCGCGAAATCCTGGCTCCAGTCATCAGCTACTCCCTTATCGAGATCAAATCCAAGCGCCTCCAACTGCGTCTGAGAGTCTTCGTACTCACCCGCTTTATAAGCAAGAACAGCATATTGTGAGTGATAAAATTTCTTATAGGGAGCAAATGTGGGCGAATCGAGATACCCCTCGCACATGGTTCTTACGTTCTGATAGACCGTTTCGTCAGAGAAAATTTGGCCATCATGATCCTTTTCACTATCCACATTGCGAAGTGCGGTTAAATAGAAATAAGGAATGCATGTATCAAAACGCCCGGTCTCCACACATCGCGTGCCAAAGCGCAACATGTCTTCAATGCTGCCATGCCATCGGGGACGCATGCCCCATAAAAAAGAACGGTAGGCCGGCATGTAGTCGCAACGCGCGGCAACAGCACGGTCAAACCACAAACGCAATTTCCTACGTGCGTCTCCGTCGGCGCCAAGACAAACAGACAACATGAGATTGGCGGCATAGGGCTGATCAGGTTTCAACCACCAGGACTCCGTAAGTTCTTTCTCCGCCTTTTGAAGATTGTCATGAAATCCCTGCCAACCCCTTTTAGTGACAGTGCTTGCCCATCCATTCCCTCGTGCGCGCCACGCTTCACGAATATAATTTTTTCCCGCAAAGAAGTGTTTCACCCAGGACTCAAGCCGAGAAGAAGCCTCGATGGTCAAAAAAAGGTCCTCGTGACGCCGTTCGATGAACTGCGTCATCCATCGTTCACCGTTTTCCAAATTGTCGATCAGGAACGGAATTTCAGCGTCTTTAAATGTTGAATCACTTAACATCTGCTTGAAATCCTCAAGGGCGCGTGCATCAAGTTCATTCAGGCGCGACTCTGGCACATGATACTCGGTTTCCACCTCGGATAAACGAAGAGATGCGAAAAAAGGAAGGATGTGCGGATAGGTGGATGAACCGAATCCTTCCAAAGCTTTTGAAAGCATTTCCCGTTTGAAGGGAAGTTCGTCGTTTTCAGCTCCACACACATAAAAGACCAGTGGATCATTGCAACCCAGCTGCAGCACCTTCCGACCCATCAGGATCAGGTCCTGTCGCGAAATATTCGAATCACCACGTTTGCTTTTTAGCCGGGCCTTCAATAATTCCTGAACTGCAGCGTCCCATTTTTCATTTCGCACCCCAAACTTAGAATAACTCTGGAAAAACACCTCCTCGTACCACGGATCGTACGATTTGTTAAATTCTGCGGTCGTCGACGCGTTCCTAGGAATGGAAATCCGACGGCTGGTGACATCATCTCCAGCCTGCGATCTTTTGATTTCAAGCGCGCTATTAAAAAAGTCTTGTCGTTTTTCATAACCTTCTTTGACCACAACAATCACACCTGCCAACAGCATCCCGTTTAAAATGGCTCCGCCAATGCC
>Ga0207037_10077_pt1 | contig 33585 bp, 51 predicted proteins | sample Alteio_BWMinCont_75_FD_153268 | JGI IMG/M metagenome (GOLD analysis project Ga0207037, IMG submission 153268) | Enriched cells from forest soil in Barre Woods Harvard Forest LTER site, Petersham, Massachusetts, United States -... | ecosystem: Environmental > Terrestrial > Soil > Temperate forest >... | reverse complement strand
AAGTGGCGACTCATCTGCGTGGATCGGCTGAGTGAGAAGCGGGTTCTTATGGACAATCATCACCCCAAAGGCCCGCACATCCACATTGATGACGATGAAATGCCTTATGACTTTACAGGATTAGATGAACTTGTGAATGAATTTAGACGACTGATAACAGAGCACATGGGAGTTCAAATATGAAAAAGTTAGTTGTTTCTTGCAAAACCGTAGATCAGGTCTTTGAGGACTTCAAACATGCCGCTCGACGTGTTCAACGTGGAACTTTCCGAGGTGAAGCTGAGCATGAGGTGAGTTTCGATAATAAAGCTGATTTCAATAAGTTTGTGCGAAACATTCCTGTTCTCTCGGCTATCATTGTTTTCAAACCCCGCTCTGTCTATGAGCTGGCCAAGCTGACAGAGACAGATGTTTCCAACCTCAATAAAGTCATCCAGTTCTTTGAAGAGATTGGTGTTGTAAAAGTTAAGACATCGAAAGTCGATGGTCGCACCGTTAAGCAGCCTCATGTGGAATATGAAGAGGTCACTTTCCGGCTCTCAGCCTAATTCCTATGTGAGACGAATATGCCGCAAAAGAAAAAATTCAAATATCAAAATGCAAATAAGATAACAGGTATTCTTCTGAGATCGTACAATGGCGATCCGGCTATTTTCCGCATTTATGGCAAAAAGGGTTCCTTTAAGGACTATGAAATTCTGCACGATGACGTAAGGGTTAAAATCATGGATGATAGCGTTGAGCTTTTGGAGTCGCTGGACGGAAAAGACTTCTACTTGGATTACTCTCGCAAGATTCTGGGGCAAGAAAACAAATATGATCGTAAAAAGTTAGTCGTCATGAAGAACAAAAATGTAAAAGGTCAAAAATTAGTTGAAGGAAACATTATCCGCTATAAAACTATTGAGGCCTTTAGGAGAGACTTGGGATTGACTGATCGAGAAATGGAATTGATCAGTGAGAACAAAAAGGGGAAGAAATAGCTAATGATTATCATTCGCCCCACGGCAAGTTTAGCAAAGAGAATGAAAGTAAGGCTGAAACCAGATGTCGGATCGTCTTCAACCCGGCTTGGAGACTGGTATGCCATGGATATTGTCATTGACCGCCAACAATATATCCTTTGTACAAGCGAAAAAAGTCGATTGCCCATTGTGATTTCAGCCGCGCCCTATGCGACTTTTCCATCCCGTTTGCCAATGGCCCCTAGAGCATCGAGTCGATCAGCGTCTTGAAGAACAGCCGATTCGATACATGAAGGCTTCTTTCCTAATGAGTAGCTATGTTCTATAATGACGGTTTCGATACGATTAACTTCTTCATTGGAATATTCTAAGTTCCTCAAAATATTCTTAGCTTCCTCGGCAGCTTTTTGACTGGCCTGTTTTCTCTCAGGATGGTCTTTGGGAAGGTTGACCACATCGTGAAGCATGGCCGCAGGAATCAAAACCTCAAGATTAGCTCCAACTTTACTTCCAATGCTTTTACAAGTCCCAATAACTCGCATTATGTGGGCAAAGTCATGACCAGGGTCTCCGTTGTCGTACTTGCCTTTAACCAACTCGGTAAGTTTGTTTATTCTCTGATCCATCTGGGTTCCTAACTCCAATATTTATATGGGCAAACTTATACATTGAATCAGTCTCAAATCTCACTTCTAAAAATTGAAAACATCGCCCCAAGCTGTTGATCCCTCGTAGAACCACGGAACCTGGACTGGAAAAAGGAAAAGGCCACAAGCTAATCTTTTTAATAGCTTGGGCCTCATTCCAGGTTCCAATTATGGTGGAGGCCAAGTTTCGATTTTAGAACCCTGCCTAATCGAATTTAAGCTAACTGTGTGGCTTAAGCCACCCTCAACTGAACCCGAAGCCCAAGATGTTGCGCAACATCAATGAGGCGGTCGGTCGAAATTCGATGAAGATTTCCATTCATAATAGCCGTGATAATTGTCCGGCCTATACCTGTTTTCTCAGCGGCCTGGGCATGGGTAAGTTTTTGTCTCTCAACAGCCCTCTTAATGGCCACAACAAGTTGTGTTCTCATCTCAATCTTAGGGGCTTCAGATTGGGGAAGCCCCATGAGTTTACAAAGCTCCTTAGAATTTTTGGCTTCAAAATAAGATTTCATAACATATCCTCCAATCGCTTTCTTCCCACTTCAATATCTTGCTGCGGCGTAGTGTTCGTTTTCTTTTTTATGAAGTGAAAAACAAGCACAACATTTTGAGCCTTCACATAATAAAAGACCCGATATAATCCGCGATGGTCTTTGAGGCGAATTTCATGGGCACCGTGAGCGATGACGGGCATCGGTCTACTCACAGGCATTCCCAAACTTTCCCCAGCCATCAAAAGTGAAAAAAGTTCAGTCAGCCTTTGCCTAGTAAACAGGTCAAGACCATCAATTTCTTTTGAAACCTGCTTATGGACGCGAAGACCTTTCACTCACAAAAGAGTATGTCATATTTATATGACATTGGCAAATGAAAATCTGCCCCACCACAACCGTTGGTTGACTCGTAAACATCACCCTTTACGTCACTTTGTATGTCTAAACTTTTTACAGACTTATGGGTTGAAAATCAACGGGTTACGGGATTACCAGATTTCCCTCTATCATTATGATTAAAAACCTGCTGAAAAAGGGTTGGCATTGGCTTGCATATTACTTGGTTGAAAAGAGGAGTTTGCAATTATGCGTACAACATTAAAATTAGTGGTCTCTCTGGCCCTTTTGGGTTTTCTTTCACCCAACCGCAGTTTCGCCGCTGGAGAACCGATAGGTTTGCAGGCATGGTATTGCGAAGGTGAGGGAATCATGCTTTTCTTCAATTGAAAAATAGAGACCAAAATTACGAGTACAGCATTCTACTTGGCCATCTTAAAGCGAGCCTCACCAACAAATGACGTTGTAGCTTAAAATTTCACTTTACCATGTGTACACATTATGGTACACATATAAGGTAAGGAGTAATGGACTATGCAAAATACCAATCCTAGACAATTAAGGGCCGAGATGAAGGACTATTTGGACTTAGCTAAGAAAGAGCCTGTACGCATTCAACGCAGATCAGGGGATAGCTACATTCTCATAAAAGAAGACGCCTTTAGGGAGCTTCAAAACGAGGTCGTCTCTCTTCAAAGACGACTTTTGGGAGCCTCCCAAATAATCGCTGGAGAAACGCAAGAATATAAGGCTGGAGATCGCTCTAGATTAGCCCGTTTCAAGAGGAAGAAATAACTATCCGTGATCAAATTCATTTTCAGCACAAATTACGAAAGCACTCTTTCACGCATTGAAGATCATATCTTTACGACAACAGGCTCTTTGGAACTTGTTGAAAAATTTCTAGATGATCACGACCAGATTTTAATTTTTCTTGGACAAAATCCAAAAACTTCAGCCGTTCATCCTGTAACTGGAGATCAATCCTGGCTTTTCGGAGATGGAAGATATCGGTTATTTTTCAAATCCGTTGATGCAGAAGGTAGCACTACCATTTATTTGATTGATCTCATTGATAATAGAGAACTCAATCTACAGATATATCCTGGAAATAGAATTCCTACCTATGAAGAAGAGTAAGATTGAGGTCGGCCATGCCTAAATATATTAAGGCTCGGTCAGGGCCCAAAAATTCTGTCATTTATACAGACATGGAATTATTGATCGATACAATATTGAAGTCTATGGTTGGGTATCAAAGGATGAGGGCATTGCTCTAAATCAACAGGGTAAGGTTGACGCCATCGTTGCTATTTCCCCACATGGCCATCCTTTTCTTAGAGGAAGGCCACACCATGCCATATCTTAAAACCATAATGTGGTTTGTATGTTTAAGTTTATCAATTGTGCTCCCCTTGCTTTCATTTGCGGATGATGGAGATGAAATTATTCAAGAACTCACACATGACTGTGTTTCACTTGCTAAAGATATGGCAAAGGCAAACAAGAAATTTCCCGAAAGCATTAAAAATATCGAGGGACTTGTGACCTGGCGCGCCGCTCTTTGCGGAGAACCGCCGAAAGGAGAAGGTGTTGTAACCGCACTTTGCGATGGTCATTTAACTTCTGGGGGAAGTATTTTCTTTTGGCAGAAGAAAACAAGAGCTGGAAAGCTCAAAAATGGATTTTTAACTTGCGACTGAGAATATGGAATAAATATTACTTTATGAGTGGAATCAACGCCTCTTGCGCTGCTTTCACCCCTGATTGTCCACCGATATTTGTAACTGACATAACAATCATATTTTTGGCAGGAGCTACAAGATAATGAATGGTGGAGGATGCGTGACGTGAACCCTGGAATTGTTCTCCAATTTAAAAACGAGGTCCGCGAATTTATCCCAACTATTTTCGCAGCTTAGAAGGGTCTCTCCACCAAGGCATCATCAAGAATACTCAATTCAGAGGAACGCCGCAAGCTCCTTTTGTGCGGAGAACAAGTCCGGTCACAAAATTGTCTAGAGAACAATGTTCTACATGCTTACTAAGTATGTAGATTTGAAACCGGCAAAATGGAATGGAACTGGAAAAAGAACAAAAACGTAGCGCCCGAATCATCATGACCAACGAAGCCCGCGTACTCAGGGATCTTCGTATCCAGCATGGCTTCACCATGAGGAAGGCTGGAGAACTTTTAGGATTGTCAGATTCTTATATTTCCCATATTGAAACAGGAAGAATTGATGTTCCCAAGGGAGAAAAACTCGAGAGGGTCCTCAGTATTTACGGGGGAATTAGGGCCAAAAGTTTTTATGAGCGGGCACGAAACTACAGCGAAAAATTCACCACCAAGGATGAGCTCATGGACCTTATTAATCGGGCCTCCGACACTCAAATCAATACTGTCTTGGCGATCGTTAAAAGCCTGATCTCATAAGATCTGGTCGCATCGCTTAACACAATAGTAGTTTTAGCCAGTTGAGCGCTATCAGACCTGTGTTATATTGTACAAAGAAATGAGGTTTTATATGGAAGACATTAAAACACCCAAGGTCGGCGGAGCAAAGCGCCTGAGGGAATTTGCAAAAGATATTCGTAAATCAAAACCCTCCTCGCGAACAAACTTAAAAGCATCAGAACCACTTACACTAAAAAGTTGGAAGAAAAGAAAATCTATAAGATCGCTGATGACGAAAAAGACAGAGTCATAAAACTTTTTTCTGGTTTCAAGAAGGACGGCGACGATAGAGATGGTTGGCAGATTTTCTGCGAAGACTACCTCAAGGGAAAAATTGAAAAAATTTGGGACAAGGCCGTTGATGAACTCGGCATTAATTTCATTGCGATTCGGGACAGCGAGATTCACCCGCTTCTTACTGAAAAAGTTTCTTGGAATGGCGTGTATGAAATCATGGGATCGTTCGGTATTGGCTCCTTTGATGCGATGATCATAAACTTGTTTTTGAAATCATGCCTTTCCCTTCTGATAACTGCTGATGAGCAAATGGCCTATACTGTGGGGAAGATGACAAAAGATAAATTCGTTCTAATTCCCTGATAATGCGGGTGCGGTAAAGGAGAAAGTCGTTTTTACGCCAGGAGTACTTTCTACCCAAATGCGGCCGCCGTGGGCTTCGACGATCCCTTTTGCGATTGCAAGGCCGAGCCCCGTCCCCTTGGTCGCGGATTTTTCCGCTTGCCAAAATCGGTCGAAAACGCACGGCAGATTCTCTTTTTCAATCCCAGGGCCACTATCAGAAACGGAAAACGTGACAACGCCAGTCTCGGCCAATGCGGTGATAACCACCTCGCTATTTTCAGGAGCAAATTTAATCGCGTTGCCGATCAAATTCCACAGGACTTGGACGATGCGATCTTTGTCCCCGAAAATTTCAGGGAGATGCCGGTCGGCGCGAACAACCAGCTCCACGCCCCTTTCGACCGCACGGAGATTCATCGTTTCAGTGGCAGCGGCAAGAGCCTCTTCGACTCTGATGGGTGCTTTCTCAATGCTGAATTTTCCAGCTTCGATCTTGCCGAAATCAAGCAGATCGGAAAGAAGGCGGGTCATGGATTTGGACGTAACCGAAGCCGAACCCAACCCTTGGGCATAATACCCTCCGGCTCCGAAAACGATATGCTTGGTAAGCCAAATACGAACCTGAAGGGGAATCTCTATAAAATTAAACGTTGTCGTTGTTTGGCCGTCTGAAACCGTGCGTGGGATGTAAAGCGCACCGGCTTGAATGAAAACATCTTCATCGTAGATTGGCACTCCAAGCATAAGTCCACCTCCCCAGGACCACTGGCCTGAGGAATTAGTGAGCGAAGAAGGTATTTGACTCGAATTCGTACTTAGTGTTGAACGAACGTATTCTCCGATAAGCAATAACCGAGCCGATGAGAACCCTTGAGATGAAAAGAACAAGATAGTTAATGGTACGAGCGAAAGTTGAACAGATAGTCTTGTTTTCATTGAAGTTCCTTCCTTGAAGTCTTGATCCATTCTTGGATGGTTTTAATTTCAGAGTCATTGAGCTTTGAATCCCAGTGAAGAGCGCGATAGCGAAATGGTGGCATGGAGCCGTCTTTGACTGCATCTTCCAAGACATCCAAATAATCAGTGGGTGTACCTTTACCAAGAAACGGAAAGTCTTGGGACATATCCAAATCAGCTCGCGCTTCTTTAATGTCCTTTTCAATAAGCCATTTTGGACCCGGGATCTTGGCATACCAGGGCTTGTGACCTAGGCTTGAATGGCAGTTGAAACACTTTTGGGCAAAAATAGGTCTTACGTTTTTCTTGTAGTTCTCATTCACATGAGTCAGGGCCGACGGCGGGATCTCCGCGTCCGGCGCCCTCTGGGCTTCTTGAGCACGAGCGAGCGACAAGACTACCAGCGACAACAGCACAAGCGAGATCAATATCGGCCAAAACGCAAGTTTCCTACTCAACATAAATCTTTCCATTCATGCCCTCATGACCGCTTCCGCAGAAGACATGACAATGAAATTCATAAACACCCACTTTGTCCGGTGTCAGTTTCACTTCAGTCTTTTCACCAGGCTTTATAACGGCTTCGAGGCCAAGGGATGGAACCTTAAACCCGTGTTTTCGATCAAGACTTTCAAAGCGGAGGACTACGGGTTCACCTTTTTTAAGATGAATTTCGTTTGGCGTGAATTCAAACTTTTTGACCTTCACCTCGATGACCTTGGCATCAACAGCTTTCAAATCCTGAGGTAAAACAGTCAAGGCAATGAGAGCAAAAAATAAAATCTTTTTCATAGAGTCACCAAATCACCCTTTCACAACAGGAAATTCTTTGATTTCAGAAATCTTGTCCTTTTCTTCTTCAACACTCCTGAAGCCCAATCCTTTAAATGGCTGAGCAGGATCCCACGGAATCGGAGCTTTCTTGGGCACAGATCCGGGAGCAGGGAGAGGAAACATGAGTCCCTTGGCTGAATGGTGAGCGATATGGCCGGTCATGTGGTGATTCTCTTGGTGGATATGACCGTAGAAAATAACCACATTTTTGTAAGGCATCAAAAGGTCTACCACTTGCTTTCCATCTTTGGTCGCCCAATCCCAGTCAGGCATAGACGGTCTCAAATAGCTTTGAGTAACGAGGTTTCAGTATCTCCTTCGTTTGGCGCTTTAATCCCGTTTAGTCAAAGATCAACTGATTTTTATGGTCTTCAAACTGAAGGGCGAGCCGGTTCGCAGTTCCTTTTGGATTTATCAAAAACTTCTGCTGATTCAAAATGGAAATATTTTTCTGCATTCTTTGAACCTTCTGTTGCGCTTGACCTAAATAATGTTCCAAATAGAGTAAACCCTTCAAGGGTACCCAGCCAAAGATCTCAAAACTGGCTGAATTTAAAGTATGGGTTTCTGCGTGACTGGCGCATTTCACTAGATTCAGTTTACTCATACCTTTGGACCAAAACAGACAACTCATTTGGTTATCTTTCCTTCGATCAAACCATTTGTTATTTACCCAACCCCAGTACGGTCATTAGCCTTGGAATGAGCACTGGTGGAACAGTCATAGGAGCTGAAGGCACGGACACTAGTTTACGGCAGAGCTTTGCACAAAACTCTTCTGACTTTTTTCTATCGGTTATTTATAGTTGGCTTTAGCCGCTATTGTGTTAATTTTTATAAAATGGTCAATTATAGACGGCTGCAAGGCTCCGATATTGAACTGATGAGGCAATTGAACGTGGTTTTTGCCGACGCTTTTGAGGACCACGAGACGCATCTATCCCGGAAACCCAGCGATCCTTATCTCTCGTCGTTGTTATCTAAAAGACATTTTGTTTCGCTGGTAGCCCTCAGTGGTAGTGTTGTCGTCGGAGGCTTAGTAGCTTATATGCTCGAAAAATATGAGCAGGAGCGAAGTGAAGTTTATCTCTATGATCTAGCGGTGGATAAAGAATTTCTCATGGAGGGTGGTGCGCTGCCGCCGCATCTGCGGATGCCGCAGACGATCGGCAACCGACCAAAAGCGAGTTAGTGTAATACATTTCGCCGGGTTATAACGCCCCCATAGTCGCTTATTCGCCACGATGTAGGTTGGCAGCTGGCCTCATTCTTGCTGCGACTCACGCATGTTTAACAAAGGAGCACACCATGATTATTGACCATATTTATCTCCCCGTCTCTGACCTGAAACGGTCGAGCGAATTTTACAAGAAGATGCTTGAGCCGCTTGGCATCGACATGCCTTACAAGTTCGATCAACCTCCTATCTTCGGTTTTGCCATCAATAACGAACCGGGTTTCTGGCTGAAAAATGGCGAAGTTGCCAAAGACCTTTACGTCGCATTCACCGCCAAGAGCGCGGACGCTGTCAGGGCCAGCTACAGGGCAGCGATAGACGCGGGAGCTGCTTCAAAAAAGGAACCAAGCCTTCGGCCCGAATGGCGTGACGACTACTTCGCGGCAAACATCGGCGACCCGGATGGATACAAAATCGAGATTGCATATAAGCCTTGGCTCTATAAATAAAAGGTTCTCATAAAATTTAATAAGAAAGGGAAACTCAAATGAGAAGCCGTTTGTTACAAGAAGGAGTGAGGCTGTAATGGAGTTGCCATGAAAGAAGGCGAGAACGAAAATGCAGTGAAAAAAAACTTCGTATGGGAGAAAAGCTGAAATTCTCATTCTCAGTAAAGTCTCTCTCCAATCAAGATCAGAAGCTCATAATCGACTACCGAATCCATTTTGTAAAAGCGAACGGCAAACCCTCCGTGAAGGTCTTCAAACTGAAAAATCTGATCTTGGGTCCGAAAGAGCAGGTGGAAATCGAGAAGGTTCACCATATCAAGGAAGTCACGACCAGAGATTACTACGACGGACTGCATATCATCGACGTTCAAGTCAACGGCGTCATAAAAAAGTCGGGACGCTTTACACTCTCCGGAGCGCAGAAGAAGCAATGAGGGAGATAGCCCCGAATGGGAGGATGGGCCTTTAACCCCAGCGACTGGCTGCTCATCTCTATAAACTATGAAATGTGCTCCCTCTAAAAATTTTAATACGCGAGGACTGATTCGATAGAGAGCGAACAGATTTGCTTCATTAGCCCTAAATGCCGACTTAGTAGTGAAGTAGGCCCAACTAAAGAGAGGACCCCTTACTTCTATCGAAGGGACTTTAGGGGATTTAGAACTCCTCCACCTGATTGGCCTCGGTTTTATTGACATGACGAGGGAGTTACTTCGATACTCCACGCGGAGGAAAATTTTTATGCGCGCTATATGTTTGACCAAATACGGTTCTATCGACAACTTTGTTAAAACAGATTTACCGACACCCAAACCCAAACGCGGTCAGATTCGAGTGGAGGTCCACTCCTCTGCAGTTGGGCCCGCAGATTTCAAAGTTGCGATGGGGCTAGTCAAATTTCTTCATGGCCGAAAATTTCCAATGATTCTAGGCTATGATTTTTCTGGGGTCGTCGATGCCGTAGGTGAAGGGCAAACGCGCCGGAAGATCGGTGATTCCGTTTTTGGATTTCTTCCCTATGGGCCAGGGAACAATCAAGGTGCTTTTGCTGAATTTCTAATTGCGCCTGAAGATCAAGTAGCCCTCAAACCCGCTTCAATTTCACATGAACAGGCTGCTGCATCTGCTACTGCAGCTCTAACTGCATTACAAGGAATTCGAGATCAAGGCAAACTTCCTTCAGTGAATGCACATGTTTTGATTACCGGAGTTTCCGGGGCAGTTGGTTCTACAGGCATCTTAGTGGCAAAAAAACTAGGGGCTCATGTTACGGCTGTTGGTTCTGGGCGAGGCCTTGAACTAGCCAAGCGCTTTGGGGCCGATGTTGTCATTGATCGGAAACTGAGTGACATCATCGAGAAAGCCAACAATTCATATGATGTCATTTTCGATGCGGCTGCGGCTTATCGATGGTCTCTCTGGAAAGCAAAACTTAAAACTCGTGGGAACTTTGTTACCACATTACCGTCGCTAGCCTTTGCAACAGATAAATTGGCGAGTCTTTTTTCTTTGTCGGGCGCACAAATGGTGTTCGTGAAAGCTCGTGATAAAGATCTTGACCTTTTGGCAAAATGGCTTGCTGAAGGCTTTGAAGTTTCTATCGATTCTACTTTGCCAGTCCGAGAAATGGCCAAGGGATTTTTGCGATACCAGAAAAGCGATTTCGTGGGTCGAATTGTAGTCGATGTCGCAAATGGCTTTTAATGAAACTTCTTTTGTTGTGAAAGCATTTCAATGATGGCCACCATTCTTTTCGCTCTAGTTTCAGGCTTTTTTGCGGTCTGAAGCCGATAAACTATCGGATACAGATTGGTTTTATTCAATGTTTCAAAAAATACCTTAGCTTTTTTATTTTTATTTAGCAGCTTTAAAAAGTCCTCTGGAATGGTCGCGTTGCTAGGAGAATCGTAGGCGGACTTCCAGCGACCGTCAATATTTAACTCTGCAGGCGATTCCAAAGTTTCTCAAGAGTTTTAGCTAACTCCTTACATTCACTTTCGCTTAAGTCAGAGAAAAGGTCAGCGACTCGGTCTTTATAAGCTGTGCAACCAAGAGACATTTCATTTTTAGCTTTAGGTAAAAGTTCAATGATTGTGGCTCTTCGATCCGTAGGGTGTTCTCGCCTGACGACAAAGCCGTCTTTCTCAAGTGAATCTATGAGGGCGGTAATGTTGGTAGCAGTAACGCCAAGTTCTTCTTTAAGATCACTCATGATTCTTGGCCCACGGTCATGGAGCGATCCTAAAATTCTTAAACGCTGCGGAGACAGTCTCTTGTCTGTCATGACCGACTCTGACCATCTCTGAAAAGCTGGCGCAAAGCTCCAAAGAAGTTCCACAAGCCTAAGTCGAGGCGATTTGGAACCACAAGGGTGGCAACCCGATTCTGTATTAACCTTTTGTTTTGATTTCGTATTTTCTTTAATCGTTCTCATATCTAGGATCATCATACCACAAATTATGAAAAAATAAATAGTTCATATATTGACTATTTATAAAAGAGCTATTATTATTTCATATATGCACTATTCGTTATTAAATAAAAAGAGGATGTCAATGAAATCGAATATAGGAGAGCTCATTTGGCAGGCTGTTGGATTTGTAGGGTTGCTCGCAGTAAGCGCCCTCAACATCCTAGGTACCCACTAAAGTGAGGAAGGATAAAATCATGCCGAAACTACTTTTTTCAGAGATCCCGTTTGGCCGAGTAAACTTGAAAACTCGAGTGGTCATGGCTCCGCTGACTAGAAGCCGCGCCATTGGCAACATCCCCAACGATCTCATGGCGCTCTATTACTCACAACGTGCTGGAGCTGGGCTTATCATCACGGAAGGCACTTCGCCTTCGCCCAACGGTTTGGGGTATGCGCGTATCCCAGGAATCTTCAACCAAGAGCAGGCTCGCGGCTGGAAAAATGTCACTGACAAAGTTCATTTAAAGGGTGGGCGGATATTCGTTCAACTTATGCATACGGGAAGAAGTTCTCATCCAGCCAATCTTCCCGACGGAGCAAGAGTGCTCGCCCCATCGGCAATACAACTTTCTGGAACAATGTACACAGACAGCCAAGGTCCTCAACCCTATCCCACCCCAGAAGAAATGAGCGAAGCTGACATCCAAAATGCGATTGAGGAATATGTTATTGCTAGTCGCCTGGCTATTGAGGCAGGATTTGACGGCGTTGAGCTTCATGGAGCCAACGGATACTTAATAGACCAGTTTCTCAATGCCGCCTCGAACCAGCGCACGGATCAATGGGGTGGAAGTATTCTCAACCGAATACGCTTTGCGGTTGAAGTTGCAAGAAAAGTTGGAGAAACCATTAAATTCGACAGGCTCGGAATCCGTCTATCACCCTACGGTACTTTCAATGATATGAAAGCCGACCCTGACACTGAGAATGTCTATGAGAGTCTGGCCCGGGAGCTCGGAAAACTTGGTCTTCTTTATATTCATATCGTTGACCACAGTTCTATGGGAGGGCCTGAAGTCACACCAAGTGTGAAGCAAAAGATTCGCGATAGCTTTACAGGAAAAGTGATTCTCTCAGGTGGATACGATGGAGTACGTGCCGAGAGTGATCTTATTGAGAGGAAGGGCGATCTGGTTGCGTTTGGAAAACCATTCATCTCAAACCCTGAATTAGTCTCTAAGCTTCAGAAGGGCGCAGCTCTAACCGCTCCTGACTTTTCGACTTTCTACACGCCAGGTGAAAAAGGATACACAGACTACTAAACATCATAACTAACTTTGAGGAGGTCTTATGAAGATTGCCGTTATTGTTTCTCGCGTACTACTTGGTTTAGGTTTCATTATTTTTGGTCTTAATATCGTCCACCCCTTTCTTCCCATGCCCCCGCCACCAGAAGGCCTAGTAACCCAGTTTATGGGAGTTATGATTCCAACTCACTGGATGACATTTGTTGGCCTTGTTCAATTAGTGGGGGGAATACTTGTATTAATCGGCGGGACGGCGCCACTGGGTTTGGTTTTACTTGGGCCTGTTCTTGTAAATATTTTGTCTTTCCATATTTTCATAGAAGGTGGTCAAGGAATTGCGCCAGGCATAGTGTTTTCTATATTAGAGATATTTCTTCTTTACGCTTACCGCAGTTACTTCCGCGCCATTTTTACGGCTAGCGCCTCGCCAGGAAAGTGACGCAGGCTATCGTGTATAAAATTTTCCATACTAAATAAAAAATTGCCCTGCTATGGTTATTTATATTTTGGAGATTTGAGATTTGGCTAAATTAGTTTGGCCCGATAGTGTTACGCGAAATAATGATCTCGAAGAAACTAATTCCGACAACACCAGCAAGTGGTTGGGTTTAGCCCTAGAGTCTGCCAACATGTGTGCCTACAAATGGGATCTCGAAACAAATGTAGTAGTTAGGTCTTGTCAGTCGTCCGAAGATTCAAGAGTCGATCCTGCATCGGATTCATGGGCATATTATGATGGAATTAAATTTGTTCATAAGGATGATCGCGAATTTGTTCAGCAAAAAATTAAAGAGGCCATCGACACACACCAAGATTTTAATATTGAATTTCGAGTGGTAGAAAAAAGTAAAATCACTTGGCGACAGTCCAAGGGACACGTTGTTTATGGGGATCATGACAGGCCTCTCCACGTTCTTGCTGTCACACAAGAAATTACTCAAAGAAAAGAATATGAGCTTAGTCTTCAAAATCAAAAACGGGAACTTGAAATAACTAAGAGACAGCTAAAACTTACGCTTGAAGCTGCAGGGATGATAGCGCTCCCGGACCGCCGTCCTAATTTAAAGTTTAAATCTCCTGAGATGTGTCGACTTTTTGGTATCGAGGATGAAAACACTGAGCTTGATCGGGAGCTTATGTATAATTTAATGCATCCAGATGATCGTAAGCGGGTCAATGACACGATTGATAATGCCGCTTCCCATGGCGGTCCAATTGAACTTGAGCATCGCATTTGCCTTCCTGATGGCGAAGTACGTTGGGTTATGGTTAAAGGTGCTCATTTTAAAGACGATCAAGGTGGCGCCTTCTACGTTGTTCTGCAAGATATAACTCAACGAAAGCTTTTTGAAGAACAGCTTAAACAGAAAAACTACGAACTAGAACTTGCCAGACAAAAACTCGAACAAACATCCAGTATCTTAAATTCGATAATGGCCTCATCTTTAGACAATATTTATGTCAAAGACCGCGCAGCACGCTTGGTCTATTGTAACCCCATCACATTAAAGCGTATTGGTAAAACCGAAGACGATCTATACGGAAAAAATGACGTCGAGTTCTTGGGACCAGGGAACGGTGGAGAAGAAATCCTACACACCGATGAAAGGATCATGAGCACAGGCATAGGAGAAATGACAGAAGAGTGGGTCACTTGGCGTGATGGGAGCAAACGTCTCTATATGTCTGAGAAAGTTCCTCAACGAGATGCGAATGGTAACGTCATTGGTCTGATTGGAATCTCACGGGATATCACCGAGCGAAAGCTTATGGAAGATGAGTGCAAACAAAAAAATCATAGCCTTTCTCAAGTTAATGAAAAACTTGAACGCTTCTCTGCCATTGTGGCCCATGACCTTAAAACTCCCTTGACTGCGATTTCTTTAACAGCGGATCTCTTGCAAAAAACCAAATCAATAAATAGATGATATGGCTAACAAGGCTAGAAAAATAAAGACTGCTGCATCTAGAATGGCGACGTTAATTGATGAGGTTTTACAATTTGCTAAGACTAATCATGACGCCCATTTACCAAAGGAGAACGTGTCGTTAAATTATTTGTTGGAAGTCGTAAAAGATAACTTGGCCGCTGTCATAAGTGAAAGTCATGCACAGATCAATGTGAACCAAAAGCTGCCTGAAGTTACTGGATCTCCATCACAACTTTTTCAGTTACTCCAGAATCTGATTTCCAACGCCCTAAAATTTAGATCCACTCGATTTCCAGAAGTGAATATTTCGGCAAAAGATCAAGATACTCATTACCTTATTTCGGTAAAAGACAATGGTATTGGTTTTGACTCCTCTCTAAGTCATAAACTATTTGAACCGTTTGAGCGACTTCAATCAGAAGTAGAAGGAAACGGCTTGGGCTTATCGATTTGTAAAAAAATTATTGAGCAGCATGGGGGTCAGATTTGGGTTGAATCCGAGATTGGAGTTGGCTCCCAGTTTTCCTTTACATTGTCCAAGGCATGACAGCGAAATGACTAAACCCACTTGCTTGAAAACAAATATGAAAGTAGCCTTGGTCATCTTGGAGAAATAATACCATGAAAAAGACAGCTTTACTCGTAATGGATTACCAAAATGATATTTTAAAACTTGTTGAACTTAAGGCTGCGTCCATTCTTAAAAATGCAAAGGCCCTTATTGAGGCTGCTCGGCTATCAGGGACTCCGGCAGACCTTCCGGTGATTTATGTCCAGGTCGCTTTTCGCCCGAACTATCCAGAAGTTAGTTTAAGAAACAAATCATTTGGAAGTCTTCAAAAATCTGGACGGATGCTTCTCGGAAATCTAGGCACTGAAATTCACCCCGAGGTAGCACCCCTAGAAAACGAGGTCGTTGTCGTAAAACATCGCGTTGGCGCTTTTTCTGAGACAGAATTACAAACCGTCTTAAGGGCTCGCGATATTGAAAATTTAATTCTCTTGGGGATTTCAACAAGTGGAGTGATTCTGTCCACACTGCGTGTCGCTGCAGATCTTGATTATAGGATCACTGTTATTTCAGATGCCTGTGCAGACACCGATGAAAGTGTTCATCAAATCTTGATGGAAAAAGTATTTCCCCGCCAGGCAGAAGTCATTACGACTGAACATGCACTCGCAATGATTCGTAACTCATGACATAAGATTGTACTCATTCCCCAGTTCACATCCCTGGTATTGGTAGACATTCCATGACTTCAACTGAGTCACCAGGGAAAATCATAAAATGCGGATGATTTACAAAAAACTTTGCCGCAGCCTCATGTGATTCGGCCTGAACAATTGTGTACGCACAGATCTGATTTTTGGTATCCGAAATGCCTTTGGCGTTTATCCGTATGGTTGTGCCAAGCGGGGAGCCATTATCAACAATAGATTTTGCATTTTCCTCGCCCCATTTCATCCATCCGGTCATGCCCGCTTCCTCCCGTTTACTTCTTGTCACCTCATCGAGGGCTTCCCACTTTTCGTAAGCTGATCCCGACTCAGATCCGAGGTATACTGCTAAGAATTTTTTCATCTATTTTTCCTCAAAGGTTATTTATCCCATTTCTTTTATGTCTCTTTATAAGTCCACGCACCCAAGAGCACGCCAGACAAAATTGCAATCAGACCTAAGAGCGATTGTCCCATTAAAAACTGCCAAGGGAAAACTCCAAGGGCAAACATGTCAAACGCTACGCAAAGTCGACCGACTATCCACACCAAGAACCCCGCAAGCAAAGCAGTCTTGGGCCCAGCATCGTAGCAACGCCTCAGACCTGCATAGATCCAAACGCCCACGATGCCGTCTATCAGGCACATCAGCACCCAGAAACACATTTGGATCGGTTGAGATGGGTGATGCAAATGGTTTCCCATGCCTGCCGCCCAATTCTGGAAGTCGGCATTGAGAACGCAGGCGTTTGCGATACCTGTGATTATGTTAATAACAACACCGCCAACCACTCCGCCTAGCATTACGCGTGAGACATTAATCTTTGCGACTTCCGTCATGGTTGTTCTCCTAGTAGTTTTATATTTACTAGGCTCAAGATTAACATACTATTTAGTATCTTGTCAAATCACTTGTTTGTAGCTATCATTAAGACCGCTATGAAAAAGCATGTTGCTGTCAAAAAACGCGATCTTAAGAAGTCTCGAAAAGAGATTTTGGGAGTTGCGTTTTCTGAAGTTTTTAAGCGTGGTTTTCAAGGCGTCAGCATCGACGACATTGTCAAAAAAACATCGATGACCAAGGGGGCTTTTTACCACCATTTCCCAACCAAATTGGATTTGGGATATGCATTGGTTGACGATGTGATCAAACCCATGATCATCGACCGCTGGATAACGCCATTAACAGAGTACGAAAATCCACTCGAAGGAATTCTCGTTCAGATGCAACGGCTCATTGGAGATACTGAACCAGAGCTACTCAAATTTGGATGTCCGCTCAACAATTTGGTGCAAGAAATGGCTCCCATTGACAACGGATTTAGAAAGCGTCTTCAGATCGCCCTCACGGTTTGGGTCGATAAAATGGAAGAGCATCTCAAAAGGGCCCAGGCCAGTGGCTATATCAAAAATCAAGTCAACACCCATGAGGTAGCTTATTTTGTCGTGATGGCCCATGAGGGATTTTATGGAATGATTAAAGGCTTGGGGAGCGCCGGTGCCTTTAAGGCACTCCACAGTTCTATGAAGATTTTCTTTCACACAATCTCAACAGATAACCCTAAGAAGCGATAAGAGAGCAGCCAGGGATCTGAATATTGTGTGCAGACATTCTGTTCGCATTTCTCACTTATTTTCTAAAAAGTGTGCTTACACCTGATAAAATAAAGTAGCAGTGCTTAAGCATAGGAGGAATAGCATGGCAGAACATAGCATCCGAAAACGCCCCAGAATCATGCTAAGTTTGGCGCCCGAGACCATCGCATATCTTGGAAAAATAGTGAGTGACGAAGATGCCAAGAGCCTTTCCAGGGCCATTGACCTACTGTCACAATACCATCAACAAAACCGACAATCTATCAGGTTGGAGCTCAGAAATGAAAATGTGCGTACTCAGTTTTTTCGTTACTGTGCTAAAAATGGCTTTGCTCCACAAAGGGCGTTAGCACAACTTGTTAGTCGAGTTTTTAGCCAACAAATATGAACGATGTTTGTCAACGAATACCCTCATCAACACTTCACGCTTGGTCCTTGGGACAACTGCCTTCTGCTAAGAATTTGCACTATGTCAAAAAACTTGGAGATTATTTGGGAGTCTCTATCACGAATCTTTTATTTAATACGAAAGACGACTTCGCTCAATCAAACATCTTATTTTCATCAACTTTTGTAGACCAGGACAAGAGATACAGGCTGGTCATTGAAAAACTACCAAAATGAGGGAAGGGAAGAAAATGAAAAAGGGGATTTTTATTACTATGGTGCTTTTGATAGGAACTTGGTCTTTTGCAGATGAACCGCCAAAAGATTTCATGGACCTCAAAGTTGGCTTTCCATATGGCGGCGAAAGAGGAACTAACTACTCCGTCAAGCAGTTTACCGACTACGGTATCGTGCCCGACGCAAAAAGAACCTGGGAGAAGAATCAAGAGAACGAGTGGGTTCTGAAAGTTGACCATCACGACAAAGTTAAGGACACAGACACAAAGATGAACTTTATGATAACTCGGGTCAACGGCCTCGGCTATATCCAACGAATTGTGGTCAATAAAGAAGAAGTCCCCCAGGCCATGTTTCCCAACATCTTATACCCCATGTCTGAAGCCATCGGGCAGCATATAAGTCTCCAACAAAAGAGCCAACCTACCAAGAACGCAGGTTTTTCTCCTCCGCAAGATCTCCTTCAGCTCCAACTTCATGTAAACCAGCGGTGGTTAAATAAAAAGCAAAAGGAAAAACTAGGGACAGGATCTATTTCAGTAGGGCAGTTTTTCAATTTCCTAAAGTCACATGGCACTGCAACTTGGAAACATGATGAAGAAGTGGGAATCCTTTATAAAACCAAAGGAGCAAAATACACATTCTGGATAAAAAAAGAAGATGGAGCTGCAGTGATTGACCCGTATATCAACGAGACCGACTCTGCACTTGAGCAGTATTTGGAATTTTACTCTGCTGCCGTGCATAGCGGCTCAGATCGTAGGGTCGCCGGTGAGAAATGAACATACCGATTTCTGATAGGTTAGGGAAATACCTAAAGGCTCGACGCCGTGCTATCGGTCTATCACAAAGAGAAGTCTCAAAAGTTTTAGGTTATCCCAACGTTCAAAGCATATGTAACTGGGAAGCCGGAAAAGCCAACCCACCGCCGAAGAAATTTAGAAAACTTCTGAAAATTTATGAGATTTCTCCAGAGGAATTTTTGTCTATCCTCCTTTCAGAAATCGGACACTCCCTAAGAAAGTTTTTATGAAATCCATTCAACAAAAGCGACTTCAGCATTTCTTGAAGTATTCGCCAAATCCCTCCTATACTCGCGCCTGGGCACAGAAGCTTGACGATTACTGTAATTATCTTGTCAGCGAAACCGACGCTGACAACATCTCAATCTTGACGATTCTTGCATTCAAATTGGGAAGGGTAAGAGAAAGCCTCCTCCATCCCTCGGTAAGGCCAAAGACAGAAACAATGAAGGCAGCTCAAGACGTGACGGTTAGTCCTCAGGCTTGTAAGTGGAAAACGCACAAACTCCTCGTTACCGGTTTCTTTACATTCCACAACGATGTTGTTAGCCTTGGGAAATGGAATTCCGAAGACTCTCAAAGAGTGATTTGTCCATATGTTTCGCCAGCCGGTTAAGAGCTTTGGAGCATTCCCCTTCTGCATTTCTCACAACTCTCGCAGAAGAAAAGGAAAGGGGTCTTCCCTTCTTTGAAAGAATCCTATCCATGCCTGGCCATGATAACCTGATTTTTGGAGCGGTTTTGAATGATACCGTCGTGGGGACTATCGGGATTTACCAGGAGAATCGGCCCAAGACCCGTCACCGATCTATGATTTGGGGAATGTACGTTGACGTTGACCAAAGGGGTCGAAAGATAGGTGGGACATTGTTAGACATGGCTATCAAGCATGCTCAAGAAAAAATGAAAGTGACTACTATTTCACTATCAGTGGAATCAACGAATGACGGTGCAAGAAAACTATACGAGTCTCGGGGCTTCAAGTGTTGGGGTACCGAACCAAAGGCAATGTGTACCGATGGTCATTACTATGACGAGGATCATTTGATGCTCCAGCTCTAAGATCTGACGATTTAAAACAGTTACTATATAAAGACAAACCCGGCGTAAAAAAGCCGGGTTTTTAGTTGGTATCTTTTGGCAATCACTTCTTGTCAGGTGGGACATTCATTAATTTCAAAACGCGGTCGGCCACTTCACGAAAAACAGGTGCTGCATGGAAACCACCAACAGGATGCATGTCGCCAGTGTCCCGCACGGTCACGAATACCAAAACTTTTGGAGAGCTCACCGGGGCAAAACCAACAAAACTCGCAGCTCCCGCCTGACCATTGTTGCTTTCTGGTTTTTCGGGATTTGAAGCCGTTTTTCCAGCGGTGGTATAAAGCTTACTTTCTGCCTTGCTGTGTCCCGTTCCTTCGGTCACAACAGCTTGTAAGATATCACGCATTTTCTTGGCAGTTGCTTCCGAAAGTATTCTTCGCATGACGACGGGAGCTTCTCCGATCCCCACTGGCTTCATGAGATTTCCCCCGTTGGCAACAGCGCCGAAAGCTTGAGTAATTTCCAAAGGAGTTACAACGTAACCAGAATCGTACCCAGCCATTCCGGTGGAAATGCTTGCAATATAATCCGGTTCCGAAAGTTCGTTTGCATGTGGGACTATCCCCGAACGCGCCGTTGGGAATTCTGAGGCCGATCCGCCTTGTCCGAAACCAAAATTGCGAATTGCAGATTCAACACCGTCGGCTCCCAGTCTTTGCCCAATCTTGATAGTACAAATGTTGCTGGACAGAGCAATCGTTTGTTGGGTCGTCAAAAAATCAAACGCCTTGTAATCCTCATAAACATGATCGCCGAATTTATAACTGCCATGCTCACAATAAAGTTTCTCGTTTTCATCAGTAAGCCCTTTTTCAACTGCGTAAGCCGTCACCATCATTTTTCCAATTGAGGCAATTTGAAAACGCCTCGAAAGGCCGGTGTAATCTGGGTTTTGGGCCGGACCCATATCAGCAACGGCAAGAATGCGCCCGGTTTGAGGTTCGGCAACAACGACCGTTCCTCCCTTTGCATTTGACTTTTTGAGGGCCTTATCAAGTTCTTCACTGGCGATTTTCTGGATGTCGGGGTCAAACTTTACAACTCCTGGATTGGGTGGCGCGTTATGATCCCGAACTATAATTTCGGAACCGTAGGCCACAAGGCCGATTATAACAGACGCGATGGTACCACTTATTATCGCTAATTTTTTATAACCCCGCGATCTGGGTTCATTGGTCAACATGGTGATTCTCCTTTGAAGAAAACATTGAAGGTAATTTGGGTCCTTCGAACCTGACGCCATGCACGCGGTCCCTCGCATACTTTTAAGCCCATCTACTTTGCGTGGAAGGAATATCCACACTTCGAGAAATGATTTTTTCGGCCTTACAAAAAAATAACAAACTTTTCTGGAGAACATAATCGAGTTGTGAGATGCATAGATTCGCTGAACACCCAAGGTCTCACCGAAAGCACGCAATTTTTTCCAAGCGTCGAGGAGATTTTCACTGAGTCCACGGGTTAGATCGGCCTCGGTGACGTTCAAATTTAAGTGGTAATATTTGCTTGCTCTCTTAGAAGAGACGGTTTTTGATTTCTTTTTAGCCTTCCTACGAGCTTTCATTGAATTTTGTCCCCGAGAAACTTAAATTATAATCAGACCAGCAGAGTTAGCACTCACTTGGGTGGCAATGCGTTTCCAATTCTTAGACCCAGACTTGGAGAACCACAAGTTTCCTCCACGATCAAGAACGGCGCACTGGTCTGCCTTCGTGGCTAAGAAGTTGGTATCAACTTTTCCTTCCAACCATTGAGGCAATCCGTCTAACACTTGAGTCAGGTGGCGGGTTTTCAGCGACCATCTCCAAATTTGAGATTTCGTCGCAAATGGCCCGTCTTCGTGGCTAAAGAGGACTTCATCTTTAAGGTGCGCAACTGCAACCATCGCTCCCGCGCCTTCGGTCGCAAGCCCTTTGCCCCAATGTTTTTTCTTGAGTCGGTATCCAATTTCAATCTCGGGTGTTCCGCGAAGAGGTTTTAGTGAAAACCATCCTAGAAATTCCCTTGTCACTTTGTCTTCCGCCACCCAAAGTCCAAGGTGTTCTGACTGTGAATAAAAGTTAATAGTTAATTCCAGGTTTCTCTGTACTTCAGCTTTAGTGGATGGTTTTCCCCCGTTGATGTATGTCATGACTAACGGTTCAGAATTAAGATCGAAAAGGAAATCAAAATCAGAACTTTCAAATTGCCTGAGCGCCATTCGATCTGTTTCCAAAATATATTTTTTCATTTTAAAACTCCGCTTCAGATCTAATTCTTTTATGTGAAATCAAATTTAAAAATCTCAGCTTCGAACATAGTTTCAAATCCAAGTCTCTCTAGGATGGGTGCCGATGTTGATTCCCTAGCTGCCGTAACCGCGATTTTTACATTATTTTTCTGCAGGTCATCGAGTCTTGCCTTTATTAGAGCCTTGTAGATTCCCCTCTTTTGGAACTCAGGACGTACGGCAGCCCCAATCAAATAGCCATAGCCCGATTTCATAACATATCCACTTACACCCACGGACTCCCCATCTATTCTGGCAAGAAATGAATTAAAGATGGAGTCCTCGGCAAGTAGAATATGTTTTTTCCGTCTTATTAAGTCTTTGCTGCCAGCTTCTTCGCGCCAACACAATACGAGACCATCCAAATAGTCTTCATAGTTTTTTTCCGTTACCTTCTCGACAACTATAGAGCTGGGATATTCCATCTTCAGGTCAACATCGACAGCCATCCCGCGAAACTTCCAATTAGTATTAGCAAGTGGGAGGAGTATTTTCCGAAGTTCATCAGGAGCAGACATTGGGCCAACATCCCATTTAAAGGAAACTTTGAGTTCTTTATATTGAGCTATTATCTTGGATACAATTTCTTGAACATCAGCCTTGTTCATATGCGAAACTAAAACTTCATTCATACGCCCGGTCTTATCGGCTGGCGTGACCAGCTGATACCATCCCGGCCTTTCAATAACCTGGGTGTCAGCTGATAACATTGCCGATCCAATAGGGGCTTCAATGGAATAGCGATATTTGAGATCGGTCGAGTTCATTGCAAAATTCCAATCTCGATTTTTGAACCTTGAATACTCATTTGATAAATGGCTCTTTCTGATTTGAGAAGGCATCTTCAATCCAAACCAGATGGGATGGAACTACCGGCGGAAGTTCATCGTGTGTAAAAAAGCGGAGATCACGCGATTCAGACGGATGGGCCTTGGGTTCTCCGGAAATAATTTTTCCACGGAAAACGATAGTAATATATTGGCGTGTCACCCCGTCCTTCATATGGAAAAGATGAGATTTCGGATCTGAGTATATTCCGAGAACTCTTTCAAGCTCAATATCGACACCAATCTCTTCCCTGCATTCGCGTATAGCGCAGTGAGCGACAGATTCACCCACTTCAAATAAGCCGCCGGGCATACACCATTGGTCTCGATCATTTCGATGTAGAAGAAGAAGTCTACCCTTGTCATCGACGATGGCAACAAAAGCTCCAACACGAAGATCATTCTTTGCCGCTTCCGTCACTGTTCGGCACCTCCCGGAGCAAGTACCTTTGAAAATACAAATTCGTCACTTGTGGCACCTTTAAAAAAATCGGCATCTTTAATTTGGTCAACTTTGGTCATGCCAAGCTTCTGGGCCAACTGATGGGAGGCTTGATTCCTGGTATCACTCCATGCCTTCACTTCACGAACAGCTAAGTCTTTATGTAAAAAATAAAAGACCGCTTGAAGGGCTTCTAAGGCTAACCCCTTCCTTTGAAAATCTCTTGCCACAACGTAACCAATTGACGCAATTCCATCATCCTTCACCCCTGCTTGAAAATGCCCAACAATTTTCCCTGAATTCTTGTCTCGCGCAGCCCAGTTAAGCCAGAGCTCTTTACCATCGGGAGATTGGCCCTTAGCCCATCGCTTGCATCTTTCCATTTGTTGTTCAAGCGTTGGTACTTCAAGCGGAACAAATCGGTGGAGTTCAGGATCACTAAAGAGGTCACAAAGTTCTGAGGCATGAGCTTCTATGATCCACTCAAGACTGAGCCTGGTAGTTTCTAAAGTTGGGAATTCAGGTGGGCTTTTCATTTCAGAAGACCTTGTTGAGAAAGTGAATTCATCAGAGCCTTCGCTTCTTGCCACTGCCCAGTCAAATAAGGGGAAACATCTCCAATGCGAGATACTTGGTCAAGGATCGGAAAGTGTGTGGCTTGTTGTTGTCGGAGCCACTTGCCGTCCGACCCTAAAATACGCGTGCCTGTTCCCTCAAAAGAGTGTCTTCCAATCCGCACGTCTCCATCAGGGAAACTTTTTTCAAAGTGTTTCGTAACGGTAGAGATGGCATTCCGACTCAGGGTTTGTTCGCGCTTATTTGCCCATCGTAAAATAAATATGAGACCCCGCAGAACATCGTAAAAATAGAATCGGGGGAAGCATAGTTTGAGCCAGTCTTTTTCATCTTCCCTTTCTTCGATGTTATGAGGATTCGTTGTGGCTCTCATAAGTTGACGTTCCATCAAACATTGAGCCCCATGATCTAAAAAGTGAATCTCATCTGAGGTAAAGTCTCTGGGTGTATAATATAAAACCGCCTCTAACGGTGAGATGGTTCCGACCATTGAACTTGGTGGGGGATCTTTTAGATAGGCATCGTTGTCACAATTCAGACCGCCATCTGGCAACTGATAGCGGAGAAACCACTCCCTGATCCAAGGCATTTCTTCATCAACATTCAAACCCGCTGCCGCCAACGCCTGATAAATATTGCCAAGAGCACAGTGACAATGACTTTCAAGGTAAACATCAATTCCTGGGGGAAGATCGCCTGGATGAATCGGAAAAATTTTTAGACGGCTTACTTTTAGTTGTTCAGTCATCTTGCGAACAGCTCGCTCTGGTATTCGTTTAGCTAGACCCATCTCATTCAAAAGAGTCATGTGCCACCACGGTGAGTTCCATTTTGGCCAATAAGCATTGGTGTCAAGACTCCGCATGGCATCTTCAGAACGAAGATATTCAATGGAATGTTGGACCGCCCGATCATGCTCGGCGGGAATTTTCGCTAAGGTAGCCATGTACACCTACTCAAGAAAGTCATTTATTTTCATAGACTTATATGCTAGGGGTCATCCCATTGTCAAATGGGGGAAAAGGGCCTGCTATGAAAATATCACGGAAATGTCTATGATAACCAAGCTCCCCTTAATTCGAAACGTTAGCCAATTTGAGTCAGTCACGAGCGGCGCTGACATCACTTTAACTCGCCTTGCTCTTGCGTATGGAGAAAATGGCCGGGGAAAAACAACTCTTGCCGCAATTTTTAGGTCCTTGAGTTCAGGAGATCCAATACCGATACTCGAAAGACATCGTTTCACAGCACAACATCCCCCGCATATCCGCATCGAACATTTAAATGGCAGTTCTCAGTTCCAGAATGGAAGTTGGGATAACCTTCTTGGATCAATCTCAGTTTATGATGATGCCTTCGTTGATGAAAACATTTACTCGGGATTGTCCGTAGATTCCGAACACCGCCACAATCTCCATGAACTTATCGTCGGCTCCCAAGGTGTTAACCTCAATCAGCAATTAAAGACAGAAGTTGAAAAAATAGAAGAACACAATAAGTCCTTACGTACGAAAGCGACCCCGATAACAGCAGAAAAGAGAGGCCCATTTAATATCGATGATTTTTGTCGTCTACCCCGCCACGACAACGTAGACGAAGCAATCAAAGAAACTCAGAACGGTTTGGAGGCAGGGAAACAACAAGAAAAAATCGCCCAAACACCATTGTTAAAAGAAATCCAAATCCCACCCATAGAGATTGAAGCACTGAATAAGATCCTTGCCAAAAATCTGGCTGATCTTGAACAAGAAGCCGCTGCAAAAGTGCAAGCGCATTTACGATCTATCGGCAACGGCGGAGAAACATGGGTTGCTGACGGGATTAAAAGAATTAATCCCCAAGATCAAAGGTGTCCCTTCTGCACTCAAAGTTTGACCAATGCTACAATTATAAATCATTACAGATCTTATTTTAGTACCGCATATAAAAATTTAAGATCAGAAATTGAATCCTTGCTAGAAACAATCATTCGACATCATGGGGGTGAAGCTCGCGCCGCTTTTGAGAGGAGCATTCGAGTTTTAAGCGATACTCAACAGTTTTGGGCGAAGTTTGCTGACATACCTGCAATTCCTTTCAACTCTATAGAAATATCAAGATTATGGAGAGCTGCATTTGACGCTCTAACCCCAATTTTGGAATCAAAAAAAGCCTCTCCATTAGAGGTCTCAAAGTTGTCGGATGCTGCAAGCGCAGCCATCAAGGCGTACAACGAGGCCTGTAATAGTATCGCTGATTTTAACCAATCATTAAAATCCTTAAATCAGCAAATAGGTGTTGTTAAAGAAAAAGCTAACGCAGGAGACATAAAAGCCCTTGAGGCTGATCTTGGAAAACTCAAAGCAACAAAGAATCGCTTTAGCTCCGACATGGATACGGTTTGCCAACAATATCAGGTCGAACTAGCGGCAAAAGTGGCAACAGAGCAGCGCCGAGATAAAATCCGGGAGGATCTAAACCAACATCAAAAAAATATTTTCCCGATTTTTAATAATGCCATTAATGATTACCTCCAAAAATTTAATGCTGGCTTCAGATTAAGCAATATTGAGCCAGAGAATACGAGGGGTGGTACGGCCTGCACCTATAATGTAGTTATTTACGAACGGCCCGTACCAATCGGCGGAGGCCGACCTCAGGATGGTCAGCCCGGATTTAAAAACACACTCAGCTCTGGAGATCGCAATACACTTGCGCTAGCGTTTTTCTTTGCCATGATAGATCAAGACCCGAACTTAAATGAAAAGATTGTAGTGATTGATGATCCGATGACAAGTCTTGATGACCATAGGACACTCACGACCGTACAAGAAGTGAGACGTCTTTCCCAACGCGTAAAACAGGTCATAGTCTTGTCTCATAACAAACCCTTTTTATGCAGGATTTGGGACTACGCTCTCCCCACACAAAGGGCATCGATGCAAATTACCCGAGAAGGAACAGGGTCAACGATTGCCGCATGGGACGTAAGGGAAGATGCCATAACTGAATATGACCGTAAACACCACCTGCTCAGAGATTATTCTGCTACCAGCACCAACAGCCGAGAAGTTGCATCTGCAATCAGATCAGTGTTGGAGGGCTATCTAAGAGTGGCCTGCCCGGAGCATTTCCCACCAGGCACATTACTTGGCCCGTTTCGAGGGCTTTGCGAACAGCGTGTTGGAAGTCAAAATGAAATTCTTAATCAAGGCGACATAGATGAGCTTCGAAATTTGACAGAATACGCTAATAAATTTCATCACGATACGAATCCCGCTTGGGAGACAGAAACGATCAATGATGGCGAGCTTCTGGGTTTTACAGAACGAACTTTAAGATTTATCAAGCGATAGAAAGGGAACCACATGGCTAAAAAGAAAAAACTGAGCTTTAACCCAAAGAAACTGGACGTGGGGTCTGGAAAACTGCGGGACAAGGGATCACTTGAAACACAGGTTTACCTTGCCATCTCAGAAGCTGAAAATCGCTCCAAGCAACATAGGAAAAATTACAGAATCGTAGCCTTTTATATCGATGCTGGGATCTCAGGAACAAGAAGTGATCGCGAAGAATTCATCATGATGAAGCGTGCCATTCGAAGAGAGGAGTACGACTTTGTCGCTTTTAAAGAAGTAGCCCGTATAGCCAGGGATTCCAGGATTTGGAAAGACTTCTTCCAACTCTGTCAAAATAAAAAATGTGAGGTTGTGGTACGTGGTCTGCCGATTGACCCTAATGATCCCGCTCAAGTCCTTCAATTGGATATTCTCGCTGCCTTTGCCGAGTATGAAGCAGCTCAAACTGGAAAGCGAATTAGAGAGAGTGTTTTTTCTGCTATGGTCCAAAACGGCAAATTTAATTCAACACACGTTCGTCTTGGCCTTGATCCGCTAGTTGTTGGTGGCCAAAATAAGCCTGGATTTTATCAAGTTAATGAAGAGGGACTGAAAACCCTACTTTTTATAATGGAAACATTCATTAAATATGGTTCTCACCAAAAAACCCTTGAGGTCTTGAGTGAGAAGGGAATTAAAAACTCCAATGAACAATCGTTCACTCGACACTCATTGATCTCTCTGTTGACAGACACCCGATATATTGGAAAGTGGCACTTAAACGAACATAACAAAGAAGAAGACCAAGAGCATCTCTCAGACAGAGAGAGGTTCTACGAGATTGACCTTCCGCACGGAAAATTAATACCTGACGATCTTTGGGTAAAAGTTCAAAAAACAGTGAACGATATTTGTGGGAATCGCGGGAAAAATACGCGTGTACAGAGAGTCTACCCCCTGTCGGGTGGTCTACTCAAATTTCATGATGGCACCCGGTTCAGAGGATGCAGCGGCACCGGAAAAACAACGAAGAGCTTTTACTATTATAATCAGGAGAATGGTTTAAGAATCAAATGCTCAACCATCGAGCAGGACGCCATTGAAACAGTGGCAAAACTCATCAGAAACTCCCCCGAACTACAGCAGGCCATTAGGGATGCAGGAGAAGAGACTCAGGATAATATTCAGTTCCTGAGGCAACAGGTAAACCGAATAATCCAGGAGATCGGTGGGCTAGACCAGAAGAAACATTCCTACCTTAAGAAGATGGACCTGCTAATGGGGGAAGAAGCCTCCGCCACCGAGGTTGATTTGTTTCGTAAGCAATTTGCCAATTTCCTTGGTGAAACGGATAAGGAAAAAGGTGAACTCGAAAATAAGCTGTCCGGCTTGCAAAGGGACTTAGCCTCTTTAAAGAGCACGTCATTTTCCTGGCAGGATGTTTCCCGGCAAGCACAGAAGGTTCAAGAAGTGATGTTGGAAAAAGATCCAGTGGCCCTCAAAAACGCCATGCACTCTCTATTCAAATCAATTGAGGTTGGACCGGAAGATTCAATGGGATTTAGAACTCTCAAATATAAGGTAAATGACGACTTCGTCTCATTCGAGGACGAAGTTCGTCATAGTTCAAAGGTGGTGGAGGCGGAGGGAATTGAACCCTCGTCCGAAAGCCTTAGGTCGAAAGGCGGCTACGTGCTTAGTCGGTGATTTTAGTATGACTAGGAAACGTCCACAGACAAACTTTTCTAAGTCCCCACAGGGCCATTTTTTAAATCTATCGCCACCCAGTGAAGAGCGTTAGATCGATCCAGTTTAATGGCATTGCGACCCCAAAGACCTGGCTACCCTGGGCGCAACGTCAGCTGTTTTTAGGCAGCTAAAGCAAATTGATTAGCGTCAATTAAATTCGCGTACAGTTTTTAACGAGGCCTATACACCCCCGGCATGCTCCTTTGACTTCAATGCCCCCGTCGAAGCCATATCGCCCCCAAACGAGAACCAGTCAAGAATCAATATCAATATGCCATAAAAAAAGGGCTGCTTCAATAAGAAGCAGCCCTCTGGTTCTTCCGTTTTAAACCGTACCTAATTCATCCTCTGAACTCGAACTCCCCCAGTACCAGGGATTAAAATCGAATATGGCGCAACAATTCTATTGAGTGGACCAGAATAAGCCGGGCGCTTTTCTGGGACTATACGTGGTTTGTTTGAAAAAATGCGTTCAACTGAAGTGGGATAACCGATTTGCATAAATTTCTGATCGGCCACTAAGTTTGAAACCCACGCTCCGTTTTTCAAAAAGGTCACGCGAATTGTTCCCGATTGAGAAATTTCCCGATCGGATCTGTGAACGGGATAAGAGGCGTTATCTCGAGCCAATTGGGCATCATCGATATAATCCCAAAAACCCATTCCTTCACCGAAGGACCAGTCCCCTAAACCAAAATTAGTAAGTGATTTAACCATAGAGTGCGAACCACCCAGAACAAGAGCCGCTACAGTTTTCGTAAAGGCATCGCCTACAGACCCTAAGCCTACAGTACAAGATTCAAAATTAATTACAGCATCGTCAGTGAAATAACTTTTGAGATTTGGAATTTTTGCGACGATTTCTTTCCACTCTGCTGCGCCCGTCACACAAGGATAGTGACCGGCTGGCATATTTGAAACTTGGCGAACGTCCATAATCGCATCTTTTGGAATGGGCCCGTAATATTGATCATAGTTCGCTTTATCAGGTGCCAAAGCAGCCTGACTCCAACTTCCGCATTCAAGACTTTGTCTTTGTTGTTCATCTTTGGGAAACCACATTCCGCCAGGCATACCGTGACCGGTAATATTAAGGACCGCAATTTTCTGATGAGTCTCTTGAGATTTCTGAACAACGGTTTCGAGAAGTTGCTGAAGCGAGGTGAACTGAATGCTAATTTCGTTTTGGCCAGTGGAAAAAATAACGGGCGAAGTTTTCCCGCCATCGGCAGGCATAATGCTGCTGATCCAAACATTACCCGATGCGTATTCCTTGGGATGGATTTGGCTATCCATACGATGGAATTTACCCACACCGACCTCGGCTGAGTTAATTAAAAGACCTGTTTGTGCTTGAGCTGTGATTGAAAGACACGCCATAAAGGCGCTTAGCGCTAAGAATATTTTCATTTTTCCCCCAAATAAATAATTACCCTGGCCGACACCCTACGCCCATTGTGAAAAATGTTCAAGAGTGCATTTTGGGTATGTTGACGAAACCCCCTGAAAAAGCTTATATGAAGCCCATGGGCACGGAAGAGATCTGGAAATCCAGTTTAGAAGAAGCAAAAACCACTATAGACGCTTTCACGCACCAGCCTGAGATTTGGAACAAGCTCGAGAAATTCACCCAAATCATTTTTGACACATTTAAAGCCGATCACAATGTCTTCACGTGTGGCAACGGGGGCTCACACTGCGATGCCCTGCACTTTGCTGAGGAATGGACTGGCCGTTACCGAAAGAATCGTAAACCCCTCGGAGCCCTGGCCCTTGGTGATTCAAGTCATGTGAGTTGTGTAGCCAATGATTTTGGTTTTGAGCATATTTTCTCGAGACAACTTCTCGGATTAGGTAAAGGGGGAGATTGTTTGATCCTCTTTTCAACAAGCGGCAATTCTCAAAACCAAGTTCTTGCTGTCGAAGCCGCAAAGGCTAAAAAAATTAAAACCGTGGGCCTTTTGGGCCGTGATGGAGGCAAATTAAAAGATCTCGTTGATCTCGCCATCATCGTTCCCGCAAAGACAAGTGATCGCATTCAAGAAGTTCATATCAAACTTGTTCACACAGTTATTGAGTCTGTGGAGAGAAAGCTTTTCCCCGAACTCTATAGCTAAATAATTAGAATCACTACGCTTTAAATAAAAATCAAGATACCCTTTAGCTTCTAAGGCCTTATGCCGACTAAAACCTAGGAAGCAAACTATGCAGCAAGAAATCACATTTTATTCCATTGTGCGGGGATGGGCATTCCTATTGATATGCCTTGCGACAGCACTCCTTTGGACAGCCTGCCAAACCACTCCCATTCATGATTTCACAAAAGTCGTTCCTAATATGTCTAAAGATGAAGTCCTCAATCTCATAGGCTCACCCAACAGAACCGAGCGTTACGATGGAAAAGAGAAATGGGCTTATAGGTTTTGGACCGGCGATGATCATAATGTTGAAGCTCTCCGCCAAGTGACCTTTGTAAATGGTCGAGTCATCAGTGTTGGCGAAGATACTGAAGAAGAATCCCGTCTCAAAGAAATTCAAGAGGATGATTCGAAACGAGCTGAGAGAAGAAAGGCAGCCAAGGCGAGAGCTCTTACGCCAGAAGGTGCCCCACCGGCCACTTCACCTGAAGTAAAGGTTGACGTCAGCGACCCGCCTCCAAGAGTTCCAACGGAATCAGATTTTGTAGAACAAAAGGGAAAACGCGGCGCCGTCACTCCTGAGGAGTAGCCGTTGGAGCACCTTTCGGAAAAGTTCTTTCAACTTTATGTTTCACCCGCGTTAACTGACCTTCAATCCCCGATTCACTTTCAAGTTCTTCTAGAGATTTTATTTTCACGTGGCGATAAGTGCGCTCGGTCTGATCCCCCTGCTCAGGGTGTTCATAGATAACGTGTTCTTTTTCCCGGCGAAACATCTCGTAAGTTTTCTTAATTTCGTCATATTTCTTTTTTATATCGTCGAGCATCTTATCTCTCGTGGTCGGGTCATTGTTATTATCTTTTTTTTGAATCATGACTCTCAAATCATCTTGCATGGCCGCGATTCTTAGCTCGTAGCCTTTCAAGTCACTTTCAAGGTGGGAGTAATCATCCGTAGAAGCAGCAAAAGTTTTTGGTGCGAAGGTAAAAACTTGGAAAAATAAAATTAAAAAGGCGAGACTTTTAATAAGCTGCTGGGAGCTCCAAGAAATTTTCAAAGGAAGATGTCGCATCCTCGTAAGAATAACAGAAGCTTTAACGGGATTAATTTGTTTGATTTGCAAAACTCCCTTTTGAATTTGTTTCATTAAGGCTGTAACATCAAGTTGCAAGCGACTGTCGGTTAAACAAAGTGAAACCTCATCTCGGATTTCAAGGGTATCTACACCTTGAATTTTTAAATCATACACAAGGGCGCCATGTCCACTTGCAGGTTGGTCCACATTTCCAAAATCAACAACATCTTGAAAAACCGCCGATGGCGTTTCCCGAGGCACAGGAACCTCGATAGGGGCTTCAGGTGAGGGGGCGGTTGTAGCGTCGTCTAACATCACAAGGTTGCCGCATTTTTCGCACATGACCATTCCAAAACCCGCCTCGCCACTTATCGGGGTTCCGCAGTTTGAGCACTTCGGTGCTAAGGGTACCATCTACTTAGATGATCCGTGACATTTTTTATATTTCCGTCCACTACCACATGGACACGGGTCATTTCTTCCAATTTTTTTTTCTTCGTTGCGTACGGTTTTTTGTGTCGGAGCATCACCGCGGGACATGATCATGCGTTGCCTTGGATTATTTTGTGGAGCAAGTTCGGCGACCTCTTGCTGTTGTTGGTGCCCTTCTTTGGCCAGTTGAATTTTCATAAGGCGCTCAATGGTCTCAGCTTTGATGGCGTAATCCATATCGCGATAAAGATAGAAGGCTTCTTTTTTATATTCTACAAGGGGATCTTTTTGGCCGTAGGCTCGAAGATTTATCCCCTCTTTAAGATGATCCATATTGAGCAAATGTTCTTTCCAGCGTGTATCAATACTTTGGAGGAGTAACATTTTTTGGAGATCTTTAAATACTCCGCCTAATTCTTCCTCACGCTTTGTAAACAGCGCTGCCAATGCCGTCTTCAAAGCACTTTGAAGTTTTAGAAAATCAAGATGAGCCGGGTCTAAACCATTGTCAAAGCTGAGTTTAAGACCAAGGTGTTGGGCTAAAAAATTATTTAAACCTTCTAAATCCCAATCCGTTTGTTTGATTTCTTTACTTGCGAAATTGGCTAAGCCCTCCTCAGAAAGTTCAGTCGCCATATCTTTAATGACGTCTTCTATGCGATCGCCCTCTAAGATCTGACGACGAAGTCCGTAAATCGCTTCTCTTTGAATATTCATAACGTCATCGTATTCAAGTAGATGTTTACGAATATCAAAGTTATGCCCTTCAACTTTTCTTTGAGCTCCTTCGACGGCGCG
>Ga0207037_10075_pt1 | contig 33663 bp, 28 predicted proteins | sample Alteio_BWMinCont_75_FD_153268 | JGI IMG/M metagenome (GOLD analysis project Ga0207037, IMG submission 153268) | Enriched cells from forest soil in Barre Woods Harvard Forest LTER site, Petersham, Massachusetts, United States -... | ecosystem: Environmental > Terrestrial > Soil > Temperate forest >... | reverse complement strand
AAATTCTATAGAATTCATTCCAATAAAATCCAAAAAGAATTATTTTATTTCCTCAACTTAAAAACTATACTTAGAGAGAGACATAAGTATATCCACCCTTTTTAGCGTTGCTAAGGCCAATAAAAAAACAGCCCCGGTGGGGGTATCTCAGGGGAAAAGGATTGTCTTTTGCCAAGTCTATTACAAATACTTATGTTTCCTCTACAGTTTGCATTTCAGACCTACAAATTGTTACATTTGTCTGGGGTTATATACTTTTACTATTAATTTAGAAAAGTCAAGCAAACTATTATACGTTATTTATGAAGAACTTTAAAGAGAAAGCAAACTTTCTTTGGTCAATAGCTGATTTACTGAGAGGTCATTACAAACAGGCTGATTATGGTAAAGTCATACTACCGTTAACTGTTTTAAGGAGGCTCGACTTTGTATTAGAGCCAACAAAGAAGAATGTTTTAAAAGCGTACGAACAGCATAAGGGCAAGAAGCCGGAGGTACTTGAACCCATTTTAAATAATGTTGCAAAAGCAAAATTTCATAATCGGAGTAGGTTTGATTTTTATGGATTAGCTCAAGACCCAAATAACATTGCTGCTAACCTAAGAAACTACATCAACGGCTTTTCAATAGGCGCTAAAGAAATCATAGACTATTTCAGTTTTGATGACCAGATTAAAAAACTGGATGAGTATGATTTGCTTTACATGATTATTAAAAAGTTTGCTGAAGCGGGTGATATGTTCAAAGATGTGAGCACACTTGAGATGGGCTATATTTTTGAGGAACTTATCCGCAAGTTTGCTGAGCTTAGTAATGAAACAGCAGGGGAGCACTTTACGCCCCGTGAAGTAATACGCCTGATGGTGAACATTCTTTTCGTCAATGATAAGGATATACTCCGTAAAAAGGGCATAGTTAAGACTTTATATGACCCCGCATGTGGAACGGGAGGTATGTTATCTATTGCCGAGGAATATTTGAACGAATTAAACCCCGATGCCAAGTTGGAAGCTTTCGGGCAGGAACTAAACCCGGAATCCTTTGCTATTTGCAAGTCTGATATGTTGATTAAAGGGCAGAATCCTTCCAATATTAAGTTTGGCAACTCCTTTACTCAGGACGGACTTGAAGATGAAACCTTTGACTACATGCTCAGCAATCCGCCTTTTGGAGTAGATTGGAAAAAAGCTGAGAAATCAATTAAAGATGAATATGCTTTGAAAGGATTTGCAGGAAGGTTTGGCGCAGGTTTACCCGCCATTAGTGACGGCTCATTCCTGTTTTTGCAGCACATGATTAGCAAAATGAAACGAAGCACCGGGGGCAGCCGGATAGGAATTGTATTTAATGGTTCACCTCTTTTTAGCGGAGCAGCCGGAAGCGGCCCCAGCTATATACGCAAATGGATTATTGAAAATGATATGCTGGAAGCTATTATAGCCATGCCAGACCAGTTATTTTACAATACAGGTATCTCAACGTATGTATGGATAGTTAGTGATCGTAAAAGCAAAGAGCGTAAAGGCAAGGTGCAATTAATAAATGCCACGGGAAGTGATAGGGAAGATAAAGGCAACCCTTTTTACAGTAAGATGCTCCGTAGCTTGGGCAATAAGCGAAAGGAAATACATGAACAAGCTATAAAAAGGATAACTGAAATTTACCATGATTATAAAGAGAATGATTATTGTAAGATTTTTGACAATGAAGATTTTGGCTACAGCCGTATAGTGGTTGAACGCCCCAAGCGCAACGCCAAACAACAAATAGAGAAAGACAAGAAGGGTAACCCCATTGCAGATGCCGATTTACGTGATTTTGAAAACGTACCACTGAAAGAAAATATTGAAAGCTATTTTAAGCGGGAAGTATTACCTCATTTACCTGATGCCTGGATTGACCATGCTAAAACCAAACTGGGCTATGAAATAAACTTTACCAAGTACTTTTATAAATACAAACCCTTGAGAAGCCTTACCGAAATAAGGAACGATATTTTAGCACTGGAAGAAGAAACAAAAGATACAATTCTTTCTATACTTAACTAAATACTTAATTTTATGAAACAACTACTTCTACTTCCTATGATTTTTATTTCTCTTTATGGGAAAGCCCAAGGCCCATTAAAAAGATACAGGGATACTCTTCTAAGGGGGAAAGGCAAAGGCAATGGTAGTAACATCCTCCCGTAAACATGCCTTGCGTTATTACTTGGAGTTTAAAGAGTACATTAAAGAAAAAGGATATAGCTACATTAAACCATTGGTTGCTTTTTCAGGCTCTGTCATAGATGACTTTTACCCTGAAGGTATAACAGAAGCTCAGTTAAATGGTTTTGGAGAAAAGGAGTTGCCTGAGAAGTTTAATACCCCTGAATATTCTGTTTTACTTGTTGCAGATAAGTACCAAACAGGTTTCGATCAACCTCTGCTACATACCATGTATGTGGATAAGAAACTTTCAGGAGTAAAGGCCGTGCAAACACTATCAAGACTTAATAGAACCCATCCCGGCAAGGAAGATACTTTCATTTTAGATTTTGCAAATGACAGAGAAACTATCATTGAATCCTTCCAGCCCTATTACGAACTTACCACAATGAAAGAAACCACTAACCCTAATCATTTATATGATTTGAAAGGTAAAATGGATGTAGGTAATGTCTATTACCAAAGTGAAGTGGATGCATTTGCAAAGGTATTCTATAAGCCCGGCAATACATCATTAAGAGACCAGGGAAAACTTTACGGATATATTGACCCTGCTGTAGATAGATTTAAAGCCATTGCAGAGGAAACGCAAGATGAATTTAAAAAGTCGTTGACATCTTATGTACGGTTATATTCATTCTTATCCCAAATTATGCCCTTTCAGGATGTAGCGTTGGAGAAACTTTATTCGTATGGAAGATTCTTATTAAGTAAACTGCCAAAGAGTGATTATACTGATAGATTGAAATTAGATAATGAAGTAGCATTGGAATATTACCGCTTACAGAAAATTGCGGAGGGTGATTTAGTGTTACAAGTGCAGGGGGAACATGGACTTGATCCAACTACCGAAGCAGGTATCAGCAGACCAAAGGAGGAAAAAGATAAACTATCGAAGATTATCAATGTCCTAAATGATAAGTATGGAACTGAATTTACTGACGCTGATCGACTTTACTTTGAACAAATAGAGCAGGCACTCCTCGAGAATGATGATTTAAAAAGCAGAGCCCAGAATAATCCTATTGAAAACTTTAAATACGCTTTTGAAGAAGTCTTTATTCAAACTCTTATTGACCGGATGAAAGACAACGAAGAAATTTTTGATAAGATTATGGAAAATAATGACTTTAAAACCGATGTGAAAGACTGGTTAACAAAAAAAATCTATCAGAGATTTAATGAGAAAATATAAGAGTGAATAGTATGTAAGTTAAATCTAAAATGACTAAAGACCCCTAAAGTCAAAAGCTCGTTGTCGAATCTCTCTGCATGATCCACATCTTTTTCTTTCTCCCTAATCAGTTCCCTGTCGAATCTTTTTTCTAAGGGAATCACTTTCCCTTTCTCTCCAACCAAACCTTGGTATCGGGACCATCCCATTCCTCTCTGCATCTCGCCACGTCGCTCGAATTTACAATTAAGGACTTCTTTCCGATTTTATCCATTAGGAGTGATATAACTGCATTCATGCAATCCCCGCCCTTCATACCTCAGAGCTCGCCCGGTATTGCATTCGTTCCAATGTTATTCTACATAATGTCGTCTTATGAGAAAATAAATTACTTCCCTCTGCCTTCACTCCTATTATGGCTTATCGGGTTTTCTCATAAGTAACATTATGCAAAATAATACGGAAAAACGCATAAAAGAGACTTATTCATTACATAAGCTCCATTTGGGCGACTTATTTCATTCATTAAGTCACTTTTTGCTGTCATGTTGGCAAGAGTGGCTTTTATTGCCACACTTGCAATAAATAAGAAATGAAGCCTGTAAAAGCAGAGTAAAACGAGAAATACTTAACTTTTGTTACTCTACTGTTACTCTATAAAACAAAATAGGTTATAAATATTTATAATTCAAATACTTACAACCTATTATTTGTAGCGAGAGAGGGGATCGAACCCTCGACCTCCGGGTTATGAATCCGACGCTCTTACCATCTGAGCTACCTCGCCAGATATTTACTTTTTTATTAAAAGTTTGCAAAGGTAATGATTTAACCTTTCCTCCATTTTCACTTGTTCTATTATTTATAGATAATTTTCCGCTATATCTTGCTAATTTATTTGATTATCAGGCATAAAATAGATTAAATACAGGTATTTTATTAAAATTGCACAGAATTGGAATGGCGTTTTTTATAAGTTTTTATAATAAAATGAAAAAAAATTGCACTTTGTTTTGTTTTTTATTTATAATTGCCACTTGATAGTATTTGGGAAATGAAGAAAAATAAGAAAGTCTCGCATAAAACGGCCCCTAAGAAAAAGGCAAAAGCCCCGACAAAAGTAGCCATTAAGAAACCGAAAAAACCGGTAAAAAAAACAGTTCTTGCAAAGCAGAAGCCGGCACCTAAAGCAGCCAAAAAAATTGTAGCGAAAAAGCCTGTAAAAATAGCAGCAAAAATAGTTGTGAAGAAACCTGTTGCTGCTCCCAAAGCCAATGAACCAAGGCCAAAAGGACTTTACTCTATTGAATACCAGATAAATTCTTCGCCCGATGTGCTTTTTGAATTCATTTCTACCCCCGGAGGACTTGAAAAATGGTTCGCTGACAGGGTATATATTATAGAAGGTAATTTTATTTTCAACTGGGAAGATGGTGAGCAAAGACTGGCTAGGCAAATTGCTATAAAAGAAAAAGATTGGGTACGTTTTCACTGGCTTGATGAAGCCGAAAAAAGATATTTTGAGTTTAAAATTGTAATTGACGATTTAACCAGCGAAGTAGCACTGATAGTTAGTGACTTTGCTGAGACCCCTATTGAACAAGAAGAATCTACCAGGCTTTGGAACCAACAAATCAGCGACTTACACCATTCAATAGGTTCTTCCTAATGTTCTCTTTACTTAAAAAGAACGCTGCATTTTTTATTCCCTACTTGATTTTCCTGTTTGCCTGTAGCATTGTACTGGCCTTATGGAGTAAAGCAGCTATACACCTGTATATAAACAGCTACCACAATCCGGCAGCAGATTTCTTTTTCAGAACCTGGACTAATCTAGGGCTAGGCGTCATGATTATACCTGTTACCCTGGTTCTTGCCTTTGTACGCTTCAGATATATGCTAATTTCCGTTCTCGGTTTTTTACTGACAGTTATCATTAATGATTCCCTTAAAGTCATTTTTCACGCGGACCGTCCAATGACGGTTTTTAATCAACTACACGAATCCATCTATCTCATTCCGAATGTAGAGATGTATAGTACCGATAGCTTTCCATCAGGGCACACGGCTACAGGCTTCTGCATGTTTTGCTTGTTTGCTCTCTATACCAAAAACAACTTTCTGAAAACAGTTTACTTTTTCATCGCTTTGCTGATTGCTTATTCCCGCATGTATTTATCCGAGCACTTTCTGCGCGATGTGGATGCCGCTTCCATTATTGGCGTTGCTTGTGCCCTTGTTACCTACAACTGGGTTATGAATGCCCGTATATTTTATAAATTTGCAGAGAAACTTGATAAGCCCCTTATCCGTTTAAAGAAATAGGTACGATTTATGAAATTCCTTCTCGTAACGTTATCCTTGTTATTATTGTTCAGCTGTAATAATGATGCTATCCGGTTAAAAACATTGCAATCGGAAATCAATTTCCTGAATGCAAAAAACGATAGCCTTGAAAAAGAAATACAAAGCATAAAACCAGGGCTCGGCGACCTGATGCTTGAAATACAGGTTCATCACAATAAACTATGGTTTGCCGGGAAGAATGAAGACTGGCCCCTTGCCCAGTTTGAACATGATGAAATTATGGAGATACTTACACAGGCTGAGAAAATTGAAACAGACCGGAATGAAGTAAAACTGTTTAGAGTGATGATATATCCGCAACTTGATAGTATTCAATTATCCATTACACAGAAAAATACGGAGCATTTTACCTCTGCATTTACCAATCTTACTAATGCCTGCAATAATTGCCATACGAATACAAAGTTTAATTTCAATAAAATCGTTATTCCTGACCACCCACCCTATTCCAACCAGGAGTTTTAACCTGTTAAATAAGCCTAATTCACCCTATTTTCTGCCTTTTCTCATCAAACTATTTCGCATCTTTGTCCTATGGCAGAGTCTATTATTATAAGCGGAACTACCAAAGAGGAGAAATATACATCACTATTAGCCCAATTAAAATCGTTGGCGGAAGAACCTGATGTTTATGCTGCGCTTGGAAATATTATTTCAGCATTAAAGTATGGCATGGATTTTTTTTGGATTGGGCTATACATTGTAAAAAACAATGAACTGGTACTTGGGCCTTTCCAGGGAACAGTAGCCTGTACACGAATAGGTTTTGGGAAAGGAGTTTGTGGAAATGCCTGGAAAAATAAAAAAACCATAGTGGTGGATGATGTCGATACATTTGAAGGGCATATTGCTTGCAGTACAGAAAGCAAATCGGAAATTGTGTTGCCTGTTTTCGGAAAAACGGGCGATGTGTTGATGGTGCTGGATATTGACAGTACCCGCTTAGCTGATTTTAATTCTATGGATGAATTAAAACTTACAGAAGCGGTCCATATTATTGAAAGCATCGTAAACAGATAAGCTTTGAAAAGGCCATACATCATATTTGCTGCTTTTCTTCTGCTAGGTGGCTGCGCCCAGGTGGTGGCACCAACCGGGGGACCTAAGGATATTACTGCGCCAAAAGTAATGGGTTATTCCCCCGAAAATAAAAGCATCCAATTTCATGCTAAAAAGATTGATATAACATTTGATGAGTATATTCAGTTGAAAGATCTTTCCAAGCAATTTATCATATCACCTCCACTGAAACATTTACCTGTACCTATCATAAAAGGTAAGGTATTGGAAATACCTCTCACGAAAGATACCTTGCTTGATAATACTACGTATACTTTCAATTTTGGCAATGCCGTATGCGATTTACATGAAGGCAACCCCATCAAGAATTTTCAATATGTTTTTTCTACTGGAAATTATGTAGATTCCTTATCTGTTCATGGAAGAGCGGTGGATGCATTTTCGCACGAACCTGAAAAGAGCGCTTTTGTGCTGATGTATGCGGATTTAGATGATTCGACACCTTTCAAAAAATATCCATCCTATTGCGGCCAGACGGATGACAATGGAAATTATAAAATTGATAATATACAACCCGGCACATATAGAATCATTGCCATATCCAAGGCATCAGGCGATTATTTTTATCACCCCTCCTCCGAAGATATTGGATTCAAAAACAGTATGCTTTCGCTCACAAAGAATGATACTGCAGACTTCTTTTTGTTCACGGAAGTGCCGCCCAAATTAGAATTTTTAAAAGCAAAGGCAGCAGGCAAAGGTGAAATTATGATAGTGTTTAATAAACCTGCCGACAGCATTACAATAAGGCCATTAAATATTGATACGACGATCCACCCCATCATATATCATCAATATTCAAGCAGCGGAGACAGTCTTACCTATTGGACTAATTATCCTAATTTAGATTCGTTGCGATTTATCGTTTCCAGAAATACGAGGGTGCTTGATACAGCCATCGTATATAACATTCCGGGGCATACTAATAAAACGGCGTCTGCTAAGAAAAAGAACAGCACACCGGAAAAGCCCCCTTCAATGCAAATCAATTTAAATGTAGCTGAAAAAACGGCATACGATTATCACTTACCATTTTCTATAAAATTTCCACAGCCTGTAATCAATTATGCTATTTCCAAAATCAAACTCATACAAAGAAAAGATAGTATTGCTTTAAAGTTCATTGCTACATCATTGCCATATGGTATGTTGGCTCTTCCTAAAAAGGATTTAATTAGTGATTCAATTTATTGTTTAAGCATCCTGCCCGGCGCTTTCACTAATTTATTCGGTTATACGAATGATACTATTATAGTACATTTTCCTATCCAAGAACAAAGCTTTTATGGAACATTAAAACTTAATGTATCTTTCTCAAAGAAAGCCCATTATCTCGTCCAATTGCTTAATAGCGGTGGCGGAGTATATAAGCAAGATACGGTTAATGGAAGCAACAGTATTTTTTATGATGGACTTCCCCCGGCTTTGTATGGAATCCGTGTAATAGAAGATGCAAACAACAATGGCAAATGGGATATCGGTAACTTTATGAAAAATATAGAACCTGAGAAGGTTTTTTATTATCCCGATAAATTAAATATCCGCTCTAACTGGGATGTAGTGCAAGACTGGAAAGTAAATTAGTCACTATTATAAAATAAAAAAACCCGTCTTTTAGAGACGGGCTTTTTTCCTAAACTAAATCGAAACCTACTTTACTCCTTAACGAGCTTTGTGGTGTATTTATTACCGGTACTTAATTCACTGATTTCAACAAAATACACTCCTGCATTCAATGCTGAAGTATTGATGGTTGTTTGCATATCTTTTGTTTCGGTTGTGCTAACAATTTGTCCAACTACATTATATACTGTAATTACTTTTGCTCCGGTATATTGTGTGGAAACAATGTTTACTTCAGTAGTTGTAGGGTTAGGATATACATTGTATCCGGCAGATTGAGCCGTAATTTCACTAACACCTGCACTGCTAATAGAGGTACCATGTGCAGCGAAATTGTCGAACCTGTCATTACCACTGCTAAGTACTGAATTAGGTCCGGCAAGTCTTATACTAACAACAAAATTAGCATTGTTGTTCACGTTAGGGTCGCTGGAGAAATCAATATTAACAGGATACCACTTACTAGCTGCAGTAACAACATTAATGGCAGACATCGTATCGGCACGATGTACTCCACCAACAGTAAAGGTATCCATTACTGAAGTTAATTTGTTCCAAGGGCCTGCGCTACCAGTTGTGCTATACGCAAAAACATTGTAGTTAGGGCCTTTTGTGCTTGAAGCAGACAAAGCATATTCCAAGGTAATGTTTTTATAACCGGTAGTAGGTATATAAAGGATTATTTCAGAACTATCTGAAGGATTACGGGTTCTTACAAAGGAATTGTTAACTGCAAGACTATTAGTATCATTACTGTTACTGAAATCGTAAATATATGCATAGGGAGCAGCACCGGCACCATTGTCTAAAATACCATCAGGTCCATTTGAACCATATACTTTTTGAGGACGGGAGTAAACAATATGGCCGGTATCTAAGCCGGCTGCTACTTGATTTGCCTTTAAAGGATTAGTAACATTGCCGAGGCTATCGCCACCGCCACCACCTGTAGGTGGAGTTTTGTTAAAATCCCAATACTGGATAAGAACTGATTGTGCATTTACTTTTGGGGCAGAGAAAGCCAAAGCAACTGCAAAAATTGCATAGATGTGAAGTTTTGTTTTCATGTTTTAGGTTTTGTTTAATTGATGTGCAAGATTAGGGGAGTTACTTTACCTCAATATTAATTGAACATTAATAAATCACCATAGCTAGCAAAATCACTACCATAGAAGCCCTCTGTATAAAGGGATTTTAGGGGATTGCATAAAAATTATAATCAAAGTATTTTACAAAATCCATGATCAAAAAGTATATACAAGTAATTAACGAATACTAACCTTCCAGTCATATTATCAGTATTTTAAAGCAAAAACCTTAAGTACTTTGATTTTATTATGGGGTTGGGAATTTATATTATCATTTTGTTAATAATTTATTAATCTCAGAAATAAATGTGGGAAGACCTATAAGTTTGCAAAAAATAAGTTATTTATCGTTTTCCACTACTCTAATTAAAATACTTTCATGAAAATAAAATTCTCTCCATCTATCCGATTAACCCTCCTTGTTTTTTCCTTTAGCTTTTTTTTCCAGAAAACTTCATATGCACAATCTACACCAGGTGATACTATAAAAGTGATGGTCTATAATACACTTGGATTTAGTTATTCCAGCGGATGCCAAGGCCCTATTCCCCCACTATATGCTGATTTAAAAGCTATTTTCCAATTTGGCCGGCCCGACCTTATGGGGTTGGATAAAATGGTATGCGTACAAACAGGCCCTAACAATGGCCCTGGAATATCACCCTATTATTTTCCCGATACCGTTATTTCCGAATGTCTTAGCCCAACCTATTCTTTCTGTCCGTTTACCGATATATCCGGTTGTACAGATGGTGATGGCAGCGTACTCTTTTATAACACCTCTAAAATTGGATACCTTACCACTACTCCATTATATACCGGGCAAGAAGACTTTGACCTTTACAAGTTATATTATAAGGACCCCTACTTATCGGCAACACACGATAGCACATTTCTTTATGTTGTGCTTGGGCATACCATTTCCGGCAGCTCTTCTACGGGAAGAGATACACAGGATACAACTAACATCAATAAACTGAAACGAATGTTTGCTGTTATGCCTAACCTTATATATATGGGCGACTTCAATACCCGTTCCACTTCCGAGCCGGGCTATGAATATATAACCCAAACAGATCCTGATACGAATTTTATTATGGATGACCCCTGCTTTTTTCCTGATAAAAAATTAACCTATCCTATCAATTGGGATGGCAATCCCCTTGCAGCAGCAGCAGAACTCACTACTACTACACGCGCTACCACCGCTCCCAATTCATGTGGAACCACCGGCGGCGGAAAGGATTGGTATGATCACATCTTTTTGTCTCACTCCATAGTCAACAATTCAAACTATATTTCATATATCAGGAACTCATACACTACTATCGGCAACGATGGCAAGAGGGTGGGTGTATCGGTAAATTCGGGGACAAACCTATCGGCCCCGGCTAATGTAATAAATGCAGTCTTTAATTTTTCAGATAAATATCCGGTTATGGCAAGTCTTGTAACAACCAATAGGCCATTGGGTGTGTCAAACATTCTGGAAGAAACGGGAAGCATTAAAGTAACTAATCCGGTTATGGATAACAATATGACGCTGCATTTTGCTTCCTTTTTAAATGGACAAAATATATCTATGGCTATATATGATATATGCGGAAGACTCGTTTACCAATCGACATTCAATATCAACAGTTCAACTATCAATAAAAATGTTCTATTGATACCGGGTGTTTACCTGTTACATTTTATTTCCGGCGGATACAGCATTACACTAAAAGTGGTGAAGGAGTAGAAATTGCTTTTACTTATTCAAAAAGAGGTTAACTAAAAGTTAGCTGCAAAATAGGTTTTATATACCATTTATCTGTTTGGTGTTAAGTAATTGTTACGATTGTTATCTTATTGCTAATTTACTTCCGAGGCGGAATTCGGGCGTTTTATAAAAATATTTTTGCGCCGAAAAACTAAAATTCATTATGAAAAAAACCTCCCTTTCCCCATCTGGATTTCTATTTATTATTTCGTTGTTATTTATAGCTAACTCTGCTTTTTCGGCCGCCATTAAAGGCCGTGTAAAAGATGGCAAGACGAATGAAACCCTTATAGGAGCAACCATCTATTTAAAGGAGGATACTAAAATTAATACCAGCGCCGGGCTTGACGGCTCTTATTTGCTTAAAAATGTGCAACCGGGAACTTACACATTAATGGTTGACTTCTTTGGATATGCGAGCCAACAAAGAAAAATTACCATTGCAAATGCTACCGATGAAATAACAGAAGACTTTGGCATGAAGCCTGATTCATTGACCTTGCAACAAGTTCAGGTATATGGTCAAGCCAATCAAGGTTCGGATAACTATGCGAGAAGCGAAGAAAAAAATTCGGATGTAGTAATGAATATCATGTCAGCAAAAACTATACAACTTCTACCCGACTATACGATAGGAGATGTATTGCAAAGGGTATCGGGCGTAACTACTCAAAAATCGGTTACCGGGGGCGGAAAATTTGCTACCATACGGGGAATGGATGCACGCTATAATTACACTACGATAGACGGAGTAAAAGTACCCAGCCCCGATTATAAAAATAGTTATGTACCTATGGATATTTTTCCTTCGGAAATGGTAGAGCGTTTAGAAGTTATTAAAACGCTTACTCCTGATATGGAAGGAGATGCTATTGGAGGAGCCATGAACCTGGTATTGAAAGAAGCACCCGATAATTTTACACTTAGCGCTGAAGCGGCAACAGGGTTTAATCAAAATTTATACAACCATGGATTCCAAACATTTAATACAAGTGTTATAAACTCCCAATCTCCCAACCAGGCAAATGGTTCTACCTATAATGCACAAGCCCCCGCCGATTTCCCGGTGGCTGCCACAACCATTAAAAATGAGTCTGCTCCGCCTGATATATTTGCCGGCTTTACCATAGGTGACCGTTTTTTTGGCGGAAGATTTGGTGTATTAGCATCGTTCACCTATCAAAATACATATTCCTATACCACCGGCTTTTTTATCAGTCCACAGTCCCAACCAAATGCATCTCTAACACAATCTAATATTCCCATTTGGGATTATATAGAAAGCAGGGAAGACTACGTAAAACAAACCAGGGGCGGCGGACATGTAATGATGGATTATGTTTTTAACCGGAAAAACAAAATAACCTTATATAATGTATATGCTGAAATGACCCAGGTGGAAATGCGTATTACAGACGATACAGATAATGCTGTCCGCGGCAGTTCGCTTGACCCAGGCCAGCGATTTGAGACTACTTACGAACATATTTACAACGTTACCTTGAAAGGAACAGACACCCTTGCCCATAACCTGGCTCTTGATTGGACCACGGCGTATGCCCGTGCATGGTCGGTTATACCCGATTGGAATGACCTTTCACTGGATGGCTACTTTGGTTCATCGGTTATTGACTTTGGAGGCCTTACAACCCGCTGGATAGACAATACCGAACAAGATTTCAGCGGATATGCCAATCTTACCTACAGTTTCCCCCTTTTTGGACAGGATATTGAAGTAAAAGGCGGAGCCATGAACAGGGACAAATCAAGAGATGCCTATTATGCGAAATATGATTTTTCAACCGCCCCCCCGCCTAACCAGGAAGTTTATACGGGTATGAGCGAAATATTCAGTAATCCTAACTACTATGGTTTTTTCGATAGAACAGGTTCGCCCGGCAGTGCTAATAGTTACAATGTGCAGCAAGATATTACCGCCTATTATGGTATGCTTAAATTTAGCCTCGGCCCCCGTATACAAATTTTAGGAGGGGCACGAATGGAAAATACAAACGAGGCATATCAAACACAGGAGTCTATACAAATTCCGGCTGCATACGGCACAATACAATATAATAACCTTTTGCCAAGCGCGGAAATAAAATTCAAAATAACAGATAAGCAATCCCTTCAAGCCAGTTATTTTGCATCTCTTGCCCGCCCCAGTCTTTATGACATTATTCCATACCAGTTACCGGGAGATTATTACACGGAAGTAGGTAATCCGGAATTATTGGCTACCCAGGCGAATAATTATGACCTGCGCTACGAGTTTTTCCCTTCTGCTTCGGAAGAAGTAATGGCCGGCGTATTTTATAAACAAATATATAATGCAATCGAAGACGCTATTATACGCGGTGCGGGACCTAGCTCTATTCAATTAAAGCCTACCAATATTGGCGGCGATACTAATCCTGCCATTAATTACGGTTTCGAATTTCAATTCATTAAATACATCCATAATTTCGGCGTAGTAGCTAACTATACCTATACTCATTCAAGTATCACCGTGCCCGAACAGCTATACAATGATAATCCGGCATTAGGTGGGTTCAATACCAAAGTTGTGAGTGAATCCAGACCTTTACAAGGGCAGGCAGACGATATTGCCAATCTTTCATTAATTTACAAAGCGCCCAAAATAGGGCTTGAAATGCAAGTTTCAGGGGTCTATACCGGTAAGGAAATATCGGCTGTTAGTATATGGTATGAAATGAACCTATGGCAAATGCCTACTACCACACTGGCGTTCTCATTTGAAAAGAGACTAAGCAAAAAGATAAAGCTGAGCTTATATGGTAAAATAAATAATATATTAAATACACCAATGCTTATCGAGATGTTCCCGCCCAATGAATATTTAAATTCAACAAAAGGGGCGAACCTGCAAAATTGGCTACCCAACCAAACCAACAGCGAGGGCTATATAAACAGCATTACTGTGGAAAAAGAGCTTTATGGGCAAAGCTATTTAATGGGGATACGCTATAAATTCTAAAAATGAGCAAACATAGTTTGTAGTCATAAACAGGCATTATTGAAAATGAAAACTGCAATGCCTGTATATGATTTAATAATTATTTAATAAACCGATTTTTCGTTAACAATTAGATAATCTTGCTTCAATGTTCAGGTAATTTTTCTGACGCACTTTTGACTCAAATTAAAAACAACCAATAAATTAAACCAATGAAAAAAATCTCAATTATTCTTGCTATGTCGGCCATAGTTGTAGGCCTACTGCCTTCCTGCAAGAAAAATTCATCAACAGGAACTGAAACAACTCATCTTTCAACACCTCCTTACCAAGTAGGTCAAACTATTCCTGCGGGCAATGTAGCACCTGGCAATTACCAGGGAACTATGACAAGCGGAAACACCTATATGCTTAATGGCGCTTTCATTATTCCAAAACATGATACGGTTTTAATCCAATCAGGTGTAAACGTGTGTATGCAACCGGGCTCAATCATTATCGTACAGGGTGTACTTATATCACTCGGAACACAAGCTAACCCTAATTACATTCAAGGATGTAGCGGCAGTACATCTGTTAAACCTCTTGACCAAATAGGGAACAATCCAGCTACGGACCCTGCTTGGAATGGCGGAAATGGCGACTGGTATGGAATTGCCTGCGACACATCATGCACATTGTTAGATATTCAATGGACACATATTAATTATGTAGGCGGAACGACTGCAGTAACTTACCCATTTAATAACGGAGCATCCGGCTATACCGGATGGCCTATATACTTCCAAAATCCTAATGGCGACTGTATTTTAACAGACTCCTGGATATATGGATGTAACGATGATGCCGTACGTTTTGCCGGCGGACGCATTTATTTTGCCAGAAACACCCTCGAAAAATTGGGATATACCGGTGGAGATGGCCTGAATGCGAAAAATGGAACACAGGGAGACATGTCCTTTAACCTATGTATTGGTGATGCTACTAACACAACCAAATGTTCAAACAAAGGTAGTGGCGGTCCTGAATGTAATATTAACATGTATAATAACACTTATGTTAATTGCGGATATAGACAAGCACAATATATACCCCGTGGATCTGATATTGACTTTGAACAACAAGGAAGAGGAACATGCTACAATAACCTGATAGTAAATTGCCGTACCGGCATCCGGATTGGAAATGGGGAAAATCAAATACCTTGGCCCGATACAAACAACCTGTTTTACAGCAACAATTACGTTTATGCCGATTCCACACATGAAGTGGCTCAATTTTTCGACTATGCTGCAGGAAGTGGACTAAAAGGTATTGCTTATGTTATACCTTCGTCCGGTCAATTAAATTTACCTAAGAATTTCTATGATCCAACCAGCAATCCGGCTGGAGATATTCTTAATCTTCCTGGTACTGATAGTATTGCTTTGGCAGGAGCAAACCCTCCGCTGTTTAAAAACTTCCCTATACCTGAGCATATCCCTGCACATGGCAACCTTTCTATGATTGCTTCAGTAGCAACTGGTAATGCTGACGGGGGTACTCCTTACGATTTCCATCTTCAGGCTAATTCTCCTGCCATTGGAAAAGGTACTACAAGCTTTTCAGCATTCGTAAACATCACAAACAAGGTTACGTCTGATCCAGTATATAGTAATGCCCATTTCGGATTTATTGTATCTCAGCCAAGCGCTGATATCGGTTGCTACCCAAGCACTGGCGGTGGTAACAATCACTAGTTGATAAGTTTTAAAACTTTCTAAGACCTAAACCCCCTTGCCAAAAGCAAGGGGGTTTTTTTATTTATGCTATTAGTATTGATATTATGGAGGAAAAAAATGTTATGGTTTTACTTAAAATTGAAAATGTTAAAACCTTACTCTACCCCCGGTCAGATAAGCGTTGTAAGTGATGACAGATTTTTTGTGAACCCTAACATTTCTTTTTGCTTATACAAATGCAGGGCAAATGCTATACAAAAGACCCATTAAGCAATCATTGAGAAGTCAATGACTCTTTTGCGGAGTACCATTCCATGGTCTATAATTGTATAAATAAATTATACATGGAAAAGGAACTCCAGGAAAGAACCATACGTACCAGCAGGCTATGATTACAGCACTCGAGGCTAATTCAGGCAATATTACTAAAGCGGCCAAAATGGCCAATATATCTATCCAGGCCACTACCGGTGGCTAAAAGAAGATGATAAGTACGAGCAACAGGTTCTGAATATAAAAGACATTTGTTTCGGAAAAATGAAAGATACCCTGATGGAAAAAGCATTGATGAGTATCGACAAGGGCGATTCCGCCGTGTTGAACCAATTATTACGAATATACTTTAAAGCCCTGCCGGAAGAAATGGAGACTACAAGGAAGATGAATCGTCCGTTACTCAAAGTAAGAATAAAATATGTAGATAAGCCTCAAGACCCTGCATACCCCGGCTATAAAATATCTGAATAGCCTGCGGCTTCTATGGGTCCGGTAATTACCGGATAGTAAGTTGGGCCCGAATCATGGTAGCCTTATCGTCTCTTGGCTCGGTGTAAGTATTTAAATCCAAGTCGCGGCCCATGCTGGTAAGGTCTACTTTTGAATAAACTTTTACTACTGTGTAGCCGTAATAAGGACCTATCCAATCTTTAGGGCAGGGAGCGCCGGCATTTCCGCAAACTACTTCCCAGGTTTTTCCGGCATGAGGATGCACGGTATCCCAAAGATGGAAATGAGAGCAGAAATAAGCATCAGCATCGTATCTTTCCATTACATTCCAGGCGCTGTCGCGGTTAGCAGGGTAATCATCCAACCCTGTTTCTGTATTGAATGTGGTAGGCCATGCAGGTTTATGCCCGAACAGAAAAATGTGACGCGCCCCATTTTCTCTTGCCTGTTTTAAATCTTTTTCGAGCCAGTGATAAGGTATGTGGCTTTCGCGGTCTACAGCATCTGTGTTAAAAATCACATAATGGTCACCACCAAAATCAAATGAATAGGTAAGCATGCTTTGGTCGCTCATCAAACTATCGGTTCCGGGCCTTAAACCGGTATAATGCGGCCCATTATTTCCTGCAATAAATTCTTTCATTTCACGCGCGAATGTTCTTTCTTCGGAAGCATAGGCTACTCTTCCTGAACCAATTTTTTCGCATGTTTCATGGTTGCCTGCAAAAGGAATCAAGCGCACCGATGTAGATGCGAGAGGAGATTCTTTATAAATTTTTATCCATGCCCGCAATTCATTAGCAAGTTTCACGGTATCTCCGCCAGTGTACCCTAATACCAGGTCTCCGTCGAAAATCAGCATCTTTGGCAAGGGTTTCATTTCCGAAACTTCCTTGAAAAGACGCTTCATTTGGTATACATTAATAGTATTGTATTCAGGATGCAGTGAATCTTCGGCAGCTGCTATGCGATCGTCGCCGGTAACGACAAAGGTATATTGGTCGATAACCGGATTACGATTACATGATGAGAAGCTTATTAAGGCTGTAAGTCCAATAAACACACTGATTCTGGCAGGATGAAATTTCATAGCGGAGTTTTTAAGTACCCGAAAGTACTCTTGTAATATTAAGAGAATGTTACCTAAGCCATAAAAATGAATAAGGCCCGCAAGAATTTGCAAGCCTTATTTTCACACGAAAAACAAATCTACCTACTTCCCTACGATTATCTTCTTTGTTTCCTGCTGATTTCCCTGCAGAAGATTTACAAAATATATGCCGGGCGCATATCCGCTTAATGAAATCGATTTATTTACCTGTCCGCCCGTTTCATTCACCATTTCAGTATAGACTATTTTTCCGTTTTCATCATAAATAGTTATTTGTAAAGGTTCCGTGCTCGATGAACTGTATGAAAGCATCAGGGTAGATGCAACGGGATTCGGATATATTTTCAAATTGGAGAATGGAACGGTTTCTGAATTAACACCATTGCGGATTTTTAACTTGTCGGCATCAGAAAGATCATTCACTGTGATAGAACGAAGGACTATTACTTTCACTTCGTTATGATTGCTGTCGCCGCCATCTTTTTCCGTATTTAAGATTATTTCCGTTTGTGCAGAACTCTCATTGCCCGAAGAAGTGGTATAGTAGTATCCATCATCTCCTATAACCACCACATTACTATTGCCTGAAATTACTTTCACTTTACTGCTGCCTGATCCGCCATTTTTATCCGTATTTATTACAATAACACGATTAGCTATGCTGTCTACTCCATTTATCACTTTATCTACTATTATTTTCGCAGAGGCTGTTCTGTCTTTTGCAATTTGTATGTCATTCACACCCATTGCATTCAACTGCTTTTGTACCTCTTCATCACTCATCCCGGTAAAGCAAGTATCAATATGAGTCGTTTTTCCATTAACTATTTCAACTATACTAATACATATTTTTTTCTGTGATGATGTCTGAGATGAGACATTTAATGCCCCGGACAAGCCTATGATAATCATACTGAATTTGAAAATATTTGTTTTCATAGTATTTGAATTTTATGAGGCAAAAGTACTCTCTCAAATAAGTGTTTTTGGTTAATGCGCGGTTAAAAAGAGTTAAAGAAGTGTTAAAGAAGCCATTAACTTCCTGAACAAATCATAGATTTGAATGGATGAAAAGCAAAACTACTACTGTTATAACTGTTCTTTTTGCCATCATACTGGTGGGTATAATAATTATCCAGGCCTGGTGGATACGCAGGGCCATTGAATTAAACGCCCAGCAATTTGATGCAGCAACCTACCGTTCGCTTGAAAATGTGGTGAAACAAACCGAACAAAAGGAGAATGTTAGCCTTATGCAAAATGCAATTGGTTTCGATAGTATATTAAACCCCAGATTAAATACAAAGAAACCCCTCCATCCTCATAAAAAAGTTACTACCCCGCATGACAGCGCTAACAATCTGGTTATTGATATTTCCAATAACGTAAGTGTAATAAGCCATAATGGCAGAACGGTGGTAACTGTTCAAAGTTTCAGACATAAAAACGGCAGAACCGCAAAATGCCTGTTTTTTTATGAAAACCCCGATTCGGGATATGTATATGTCCATAATCCTACGGTAGAAATGGATGCGAACCCGATGCAGCAGATAACTGAGAAACTTGAAAAGATAGCTAATATCGATACACTGGTGCAGAAAATGATTCATCTGAAAAATCCCGATTCGCTTTTTGTAAAACCGGCCGATATTAAAAAACTAATACAAGGTCAACTGGCAGAAAACAACTTGCCTGATACATTTTATTTTGCCCTGCTGCGACCCAACGGAAGGTATGTATATAAAAGCTCTCACTTCTATGATACATCGCAGTGTTATAAAATCAATCTATATCCAAATGACCTCTTCGGACGAAATATATTGCTTTTTGTAAGCATTCCGGGAAAATTGAATTATATCCATTCCGATGTGTGGTGGGCTTTCGTGCTGTCACTTATTCTTATCAGCGTCCTGTTAATCCTGTTCTTGTATACCATACAAATACTTATCCGGCATAAAAATCTACTAGCTGCCAAAAATGATTTTATCAATCACATGTCGCATGAGATTAAAACCCCTCTGGCAGGTATATCGCTCGGAGCAGATATGCTGATAGAAAAAAGTGGCATCATGACTAATGAACAGATTGGAAAAGTAGCACATTCCATCAAGGAACAAAGCTCCAGATTGCATAAGGACATCAGCACTGTTTTACTGAATTCATTAGCGGACGAAGCACAGGCGCTCAAGTTTTCATCTTTCAATATCATCGATACCATTACCCGTACCGTAAATGAATTTAAACTTATCCTGGAAAATAAAAATACAAGAGTAGAAACCTCTTTCCCGCGCGAAAGCATTATGATAAATGGCAATGAAATGCTTTGGCAAAAGGTGTTTTGCAACCTAGTGGATAATTCGGTAAAATTTTCTTACAGCAATTTACTTATTCGCATCCGTATTTCTTTTTCAAATTCCAATACGCTACTCATCCAGTTTTCCGATAACGGGATTGGCATTAATAAAGAAGACCTGCCCCATATTTTCGATAAGTTTTACCGCTCCGATTATTACAAGCAATCGCATATACAGGGCTTCGGATTGGGACTAAGCTTTGTGAAAAATGTGGTGGAAACCCATCATGGCATTATAAAAGCAGAATCGGATGCAGGAAGAGGTACAACCATAAGCATAGAAATACCTATATCTAATATACCATGAATGAATTAAAATGGAGAATATTACTGGCAGAAGATGATAACAGCTTCGGCGAGCTGCTGAAAAACTATTTGGAGTTGAATGACTTTGAAACATATTGGTATACGGATGGAATAGAGGCATTCAAAGCATTCAACACCTATCATTTTGATATTTGCCTGCTCGATATAATGATGCCTGAAATGAACGGGTTTCAACTAGCCACGGAAATAAAACAGCTTAAACCCAATATGCCTTTATTGTTTTTAACGGCAAAAGCGTTGCGCGAGGACATGCTAACGGGATATAAATGTGGAGCAGACGATTACATTGTAAAACCATTCGATTCGGAACTGCTCATCTTTAAAATAAATGCAGTATTAAAGCGTACTTCATCTGCTATTAATGGGCACTCGAAAACAGTTGAATTTACATTTGGCAAATACAAGCTCGATACAAACCTGTCTCAATTGGAAGGTCCCCATGGAGCCCATCAGCTATCGCCCCGGGAAAATGATTTGCTCAAACTGTTATGCCAATATAAAAACAACTTGCTGCCCCGCGATGTCGCTTTGAAAAACATTTGGGGAAATACTGATTATTTCAGCGCCCGGAGCATGGATGTATATATAACTAAAATCAGGAAACATCTGAAAGAAGATACTTCTATTGAAATAATAAATGTACATGGGAAAGGCTACCGCCTAAACACTAATACCATGAAAGTATAAGCCGTTTTATTACTTTTTGTTTACCTGTTTCCGACCAGAAAATAATTCACTCCGGTGTTGAATTATCTGCTATAGAATTATACATTTGTACTAAATCTTATTTGATAAGGTGTATTATCCATCATAAAAATGGCAAATCACAGCAGACTACTAGGTTCGAGGGTTAAAATAAATAACGATACCGGTTTCAGCAATAAAGCCGATACCGCCTCAAGCCGCTTTGTAAATAAAGACGGGAGCTTCAACCTTCGTAAAACAGGGTTAGGTTTTATAAAAAGATTCAGCATCTTTCAAACCATGCTCACCATTCCACGCTGGAAATTTATAGGGGTAGTTCTTGTATTTTATGTTGTTATTAATCTTTTATTTACGTCTGTTTATATACTGGTAGGGGTTAACCAGTTGCAGGGCATGATAGACTCCGACCCATGGACAAAATTTAAAGAAGTATTTTATTTCAGCACACAAACCTTAACTACCGTTGGCTATGGCAGAGTAAACCCTGTAGGCGACGGAGTAAACATTGTGGCTTCGCTTGAATCATTGATAGGGTTATTATCGCTGGCCATTGCAACCGGCTTAATTTACGGGCGTTTTGCAAGACCTAAAGCATATCTCATATTCAGTGAACATGCGCTCATAAGCCCCTATAAAGGTAAAACAGCTTTAATGTTCCGATTTGTTAATTTCAAGAATAATCACTCACTTACCGATGTGGAATTGAAAGTGAATGTGGGTATGAAGGTAGACCAAAACGGTGAATTTACCTATCAATATTATGCCCTGTCATTAGAGCGCGAAAGGGTAGAGAGCCTGCCAATGAGCTGGACGGTTGTTCATCCGCTGGATGAAAATAGTCCGTTGAATGGATATACTGAGGAAGATATGAAACATGCCGATGTGGAGATTTATGCGCTGATAAGGGGATTTGATGATGTATTTTCTGATATGGTACAACAACGGAGTTCGTACACCTACCATGAAATATTATTTCATCGCAAATTCAGCCGCATGTTTAGGGAAAGTGAAGACGGGATGACGACTATCCTTGAATTGGATAAGTTAAGCGACCATACACCGGTTGTAAATGTAAATGCCAATTAGTTTTTCGAAGCGAGAATTTCTTCATAAATACCAAGCATAATTTCCAGGTTATCTTCCCACCTGTAAAGCCTTTCTACGCGTTTCCTGCCTTCTTTTCCGAGCGTAATCCTCAATTGTTCTTCCTTCACTAACTTTTCTATGGCGTCGGCCAGCTTTTCAACATCCTTAGGTGGAACTATCAGCCCGGTAACATTATCTTCAACCACTTCGGGTAATCCACCCACCCTGCTTACTATAACAGGTTTTTCACAAGCCATGGCCTCTACGGCTGCTACACCAAAGCTTTCGCTGTCATCTATCGATGGAAAAACAGCAATGGAAAGCATGTTATGATAAGATGGAATTTCAATTGGGTTGATATACCCGGTAAAAATGGTATCACCTTCAATCCCCTGGTTACTTACCCTTGCTTTTAATTCAGCATCCAGGGTTCCTTTACCTACGATAAGCAATTTGAGTGGGTAGCCTTTCAACCGCTTTTTCAACAGGGCAAATGCATCAATGAGGTATTCCATCCCATATTTGGTTTCAAGGGCTTTAACTGTTCCTATTACAATGGAATTCTCCTTGAATGCATGATGAACATGCATTGGCCTGAACAAGTTTAAATCTACACCGAAGGGGGTTATACTAACATCTTTATCGGTATATTTTTTTATTTCCCTTTCCATAACATGGCTCGTGGAACATATCCTATCAGCCTTTTTCAGGTTATATTTAAATATCCGCTTATGAATAGCGCTTATGTTCGGAAAATCGAATACATCGCTGCCCCATACGGAAAGCACAAAAGGGTGAACGCGGGACAAAGCCCCAAGCAGCCCATAACTGGAAGCATAGTGTGCATGAATAATGTCGGGCTTAAATTCCTTTATCACCTGCCATAGTTCATCTACTGCAAGGGGGTACAAAATCTTTCTTTTGCCGGCATAAGAAGCACAAAAAATACTTGCTCCCTTGTCTGCTAAAACTCCGCCTGGATAAGGTGTAAGTGAAAATATTTTAACCTTATATCCCTTAGATAAAATACCCAGTACCCACTTTAAGGTGTGGGAAGAATTAGCATTGCTGAGTATTAATATTTTTTTCATTTATAATAACATTGTCACATTTCAAATTAAACATGAAATATATTCCGATGTAATAAAATCATTGTTTATTTTCCGGAGAAAAACACATGCATTCATCCGTCTTTTATCGTGCAATAATATGGGTTCAAAGATAAACCTTTCTACCGTTTTTTGACCAGGTTCTGCTCATATTCCTACTTTTGTATTAGTTTATGCTTGGAAAAAGACCTCAAATAGCTTTTATAACTGCACAGTATACTAAGGACAGGCGTTCGTGGTCAGGAACATTTTACTTTATGTATCATGCTCTTCAGCAGCATGTAGGCGATGTAACACTCATCGGACCTATAGAACCTTTTTTTGCCACCTGGATTGGGAAAATAGCTACAGGGCTCAGCCAAAAAATATTTCATAAAAGATATAATTACCGCCATAGCTATCTGCTCGCAAAAGCTTATGCCTCAGTATTAAACAAGCAACTCAAAAAGAACCGATATGATCTAATAGTTATTCCGGCACGCTCCACTTTCATTCCTTATCTTGAAACAGATGTGCCCATTATCCATATAGGCGACTCTACCGTGCAAAATACAATGGAATATTACCCTGCTTTAACCAACCTATACGAATTTTCGAGAAAAGAAACCCTCGCCATTGAACAGGCAGCATTAAGCAAATCTTCTTTGCTCATCTATTCATCGCAGTGGGCAAGCGATTCTGCCATCCATGACTTTCATATAAACCCGGAAAAAGTGTTCACGATTCCTTTCGGCGCAAACCTGGAACATGCCCCGGACAGAGAAATGATTATGACAAAACAGCTTACAAAAACATGCCGCCTTTTATGGCTTGGGGTTGACTGGGCACGAAAAGGAGGAGATATGGCATTTGATACCTTAACAGAGCTTATTCGCATGGGAATTGATGCGGAACTTACCATCTGCGGATGTGTCCCACCGGCCAAATACACGCACCCCAAACTGCACGTAATTCCTTATATAAACAAAAACGACGCTGAGCAAAGCAAGAAATTAGATGCCCTGTTTTGGGATTCAGACTTTCTTATTTTACCCACCAGGAAAGAGTGCTTTGGCATTGTTTTCTGCGAAGCATCTGCTTTTGGGGTTCCATCGGTAACAACTGACACAGGTGGAATATCTTCAGCGGTTATAGATGGTGAAAATGGTTTTTTGCTGCCTGTTTCGGCAACCGGCAAAGATTATGCAAAAGTTATTGCAGGTATTTTTAGCAATCAAAAAAGATATACGGCCCTAGTAAGTCAATCGAGAGATTTATTTGAGAGCACTCTTAATTGGGATACTTGGGGTAAAAAGTTCAGGGATGCTTCTCTCCCATTATTTGATAAACCTACGCAATAAGCAACCCTATTTATTGCGTTATTATTGTATTATCTCCTTTCAAATTCAGTCTGAAATATCTTTTAAGCGTAATTAGATAAGCCTTTCGCTTGTATTTAAACCTGCTGCTTATTAAAGAAATCACTGCAAATATGAGGAGCCTGCTAATTATAAAAAACAGGCTCAACAAATTAACCGCATAAAATAAAAGTGCGGGATCGTTCTTCCTTGAAAACTTGATTTTACTTATTACCTGGTTGGGAATAGTGATTACTTCATTTCCCACAGAGCTTTTACCTCCATGATGTATTATTTTGATGCCGGGATGAAATATAATTTTCTTCCCTTTTTTCCAAGCCTTATAGCAAAAATCAATATCTTCCATCCAGAACATATTTTCATCCAGCCCTCCTACCTCGCCTATAAGTGCTTTTCTGAAAATCAATGCAGCACCTGACGCAACCTGTATGGCCGTTGGTATAACAGGTTGTTTCATTTTTTGTAAACTTCCGGCTCCTATCAATTGAAGCAAGGTATCTTTTATAGGTTTGTACTCCCAGAATGAAGGTTGGAAAGAACCATCGGTATTCAGCAGACGTGGAGCCATTATGGCTGTATCCGGATTTGCATCTATATATATTTTTATTTCTTTTAACGTAGCCGTATCAGGTAGCTCCGTATCAGGGTTAAGCAATAGTATTATTTCTGCAGAAGCTGCTTTAATTCCCTGGTTATTGGCGGCTGAAAATCCCTTATTATCAATATTTGCTATAAATCTTACCGATGGATATTTATTTGTTATTACTTCCTTTGTATCATCGGTTGAATGGTTATCTACTACTATAATTTCGGTAGTAGGCCCTTCTTGCATAAGTAATGAATCAATACAGCTACAAAGGTACGCTCGCACATTATAACTAACTATTACTACGCTTACATCGGGCTTCACAACATCAATTTATAAAATCATTTTTACTCGTTTGCATTATTTATCATATATATGCTTTGCAATGTTTTTACATCTTTAAATATCAATTGTTCACTGCATTGGCCCGTTCCGAAATTTCTATTATTTGCACAAAATTGATGTAGCAGGTTTTGCTGTTTTGCTTCATCGTATCCTTTTAAATAAACAAGCACTTTTTTATTTTTCTCGGCGAGTGAAGCTAACGGAATCGTTTGCTCCCAATATATTAAAGCCTGTAAATCGACTGAATAAAGATATGTATTCGGGTAAATATTTTGCAGGAAAGAAAAATAAGTAGACCGGAGTCCGCCGGAATATATATAACCCAAATAGAGGGCAGCTTCTTTACGTTCACATGCTGCTATCCCATTAACACAAATAATAAGCGGCACTGTTTTATATTTATCCACATAATTACTTATGCCAACGGGCTGATATTTATGAAGTGGGATGTACCTGATTTTTTCAATAACCAAAAACAGGCACGTTGCTGCAAAAAGAGAGTAGGCTATTTTCTGTTTATATTTTTCAAAACTCTTTATTAAAGGACTTAGGAAACCCGAGAATATTTTGTAAGCTATTACTAATCCGAGCGGAAAGCAACATTCAGCAAAAATGAGATAATGGAAATCGCAATGTTTTGCCACCGCTAAGATAAGGGTTGTTATAGAAACCCAAACCCCTGTAATGAGGGGAAGCAGGGGCATTGCTTGTGTTCTTTTGCGATTAATTAATGCCACTATAAATGCCACAAAAATAATTGCATACATTGAAGTGAAAATGATATCGGTCAGAAATATGTCTTTAAGGTTTTTCAGAAATAGCGAAGGATTAACCACCCTTTGTTCTCCGGCGCCATATATTCCATCGTGACTGAAAAGAGCCCATATCCAATGATACATATTTTGAAATTTTGGAAGCGCAGGTATAATAAAAAACAGGAATGAGAGAACAGACATGCCTACATATAAGAGCCGCTGTCTATTGTTCTGCAGGAAGAATAAAATCAATATAATAACAGGAGCGCAGGTATATTTAGTTGCAATTAAGAATCCGGAAAATATGGCGAAGACTATAACCGTTCTGTATGTGATTTGCTTCTTTTTGAGTGTCCTATTATCAAGACACTTGCAATATAGATATGCCATAAAAAAGCTCGACACAGTGATAATAAATGATTCAGGGCCCAGCACAACAACTCTTTGTACGATACCAATATGAATTAAAGGAACAAGTTGAAAAACCATAGCCGTACCTGGGCTTCCGGTGTGGCGAAATACATATGAGCCTACCCAATAATTACCGGCAATTAAGAAGGTAATTAACAACAAACTACATACATATAAATAACTCTCTGGATTTAGTATCACATCCTGGTAAACCGGAAGGTGAGAAGAAGAAAATACATGCTTTATAAAAATAACAATAGCCGCAAAACACTGTATAGTAATACCTGGATTATCTATATTACCTATTTCCATGTGTCCACCCGCCAGGTTCATACCATTGAATAAGTGTATGTAGCATGGATCGGGCTGGCTCATGTAGAACGGGTAGAATTTATTAAAGAAAATAATGCATACTATAACAGCATATAGAGGAATGACGAATAGTAATATTCGTTTCTTAAGATAAGCGGGCTTTGTTATTTGCATTTTGTAATTTATAAGTTTTTCCCTTTTCGGATGGATCTTCTTACCGTAGTTATTTTTAGCAGTATATAAGTAATGATGTTTCCTTTACTAAACCTATAAATAAATGGATACTTATTTGTAAGACTATCAAATATACTGCGATTTTCAGTTGTCGAATGCATCGCAATTCGACAAGCCTCATAGGCACGTATTGAAAAAAATAGCTTAATCCTTATTTTTTGCAATATACCCAGGTTGCTCCTAAAAAGGTTGAATAATCTCCCATACAGCAATTGGTGCACGACAATAAGCGGGTCAGTGTTATTGATTAAAAAAAATCGTTTTGAAATGTTCGATGCAGAGGTGGAATCTTTATGCAGCCTAAAATAAGTCAGCTGTTGAGGTATGTATTTTAACCCATAGTTACTGGCTATCCGGAGGAAGTATTCCAAATCGCATATCTGTATCAGGTCAGGATTAAAAGTGCCCAGCTCACTTATAACATCCTTTTTAAACATGACCACGGTGGGCTCACCAATGAAATTGAGGCAAATATGTTGCACTGTAAACAATGCTATTTTTTGAGGTGTCAGATGCACCGGCACTGGTGAAATAACCCCAAGCTTCTGGAAGGTTATAATATTATCTATGGAAGGCTCTTTTCCAAGATCATCTGACACAAAACAGCGTTGCGAAGCAATTATTTTATCATCCGTTGAAATGGCATTTACCATCGTTTCAATGCAATCGAGCCCGAAGTAATCATCTTGAAAAAGAAACTTAATCCATCCGCCCGAAGAAAGCTCCATACAACGATTCCAATTGCCTACCAGTCCCAGGTTTTTTTCGTTCCGGAAGATTTTTATCCTGGAATCTTTTGCTGCATAATCCCCTATAATATCGTATGTCTTGTCGGTTGAACCATCATCTACAATAATAATTTCAATATAGTGATATGATTGGTTAATGGCTGAATTAATGCACTCATGGAGGAACTTCTCCCCATTATAGGTAGGTATGCAAATACTTATAAATGGGTTGTTCATTCTACTACCCATGCTTAAAATCCGTTATAGCAATATTCAAGTACATCTATTTATCAAGAAAAGTTTTATAGTGTTCAACAAATGAAGGAAGATTGCTACTTTGATATTTCTCAATCTCTGTTTTTAAATAACCAAATTTTTTGGCGTAGTAGGGACCGGAGGCATGGAAGCAAATAGCATTCTTGATTATCCCTCTTTTCAATTTGAGGTACTTCCCAAACAATCCTGAAAGAACTCCATCCTGACTTTGTTTCATGCTGAGGGTGTTAAAGTTGAATATACTCCTGATTTTCCTATAATCACGTCTGCGAAAGCAAGAGCACCATCCCCCTGCAGGACCTTCTTGAACAATTCCATCATGTCTTACATCATCCTTATAATGGGACTCATCCGGCTTTGCTCCATTTGTAAATTCATTCTGAATAACATTCAGCGCTAAAAACCCGTAATCGGGATACAGGTTTAAATACTCAACCATAGTCTTGTCAAAATGGGAAGGTAATTCAAGCACATCATCATCTATTACAATAATATAATCGCCTTTCAACATCCTGAATAGTTTTTTGTAAGCATTTAAGCCGATATGTGTTTTATTTCTCACTACCCTAATTCTGCTGTTCTCCTTGTATTTCTCTAAAACTTTGTCAGTTTGATTATTCTCGCCATCACACATTATAGTTATTTCAACATTATTAGTGTAATATAATTTTCCCAATAAATTATCGAAACACATCTCCAAAAACGTTGACCGGTTCCATGTTAATATACAAATACTTATAAGTTGCTGCTTGGGCAGGAAAGTCGCATAAGACTTTGACATGATATCGGAAATCATATTTTTTATAAGGTTCATCATTCTTTTAATGAAATGTATCATGGAATCTTGAAATATGGAATACTGTTAATGGTTCTTACTTCTTATTTTACGATAACTCCTTCTCAATGCTCCGTATAATCTGGCAATAATGCAAATAGTATGAAATTCTATTTCACCCCACAAACCCTTGCTTTGGGTTACACCGGCAAATATTCTATTAGTCTCATCTCTACCTATTATTTGCCTTATTAGCTTAAAATAGTGCGAAGGATATGGGTCAAAACCTCCTGCTACTAGGCCTTTGTAATCAGATTCACCATAATTACGCGCAATAATCTTCTTTTTAACTAATGGAAATCCATTTTTAATAAGATCTTTTGCCTTCATCCACGAAGGGTTGCCAACATCTGCATCTTTAAAAGAAAAATATCCCTTTACACTCATCTCTGCATTAACCAAGTATGTGCTCAATCCTATCTCGTATACCATAATTACCTGTTTGAAATTGGTAATAATTCCACTTCTATCAAAATAGTCTTTCACCAATGGAATTGCACGCTTATTAATGATTACAAAATACGATTGCACATGATAATTATGAAGGTTGCAATCAATTATTCCACAATAATCGGAAGGTTCCTTAATTGTCCAATCAAAAAAATCGTCCAGGTTCCTGAACAAAATGCTGGAATCGTTAATTAAACCCACCCGGTCATATTTGGTAACATCATAGCGCTGAAAAGCCTTATACCACATACCGAAATCGAAGCCTTCGTTCTTCACATTCATCAATTCGATATTTTGGTTCCTGAAAAATTGTTCGTCAGCTACCGAAAGTTGCTTTTCATTTGTAATAAATATAATCTCCGAAAAATGCTTTTTTAACTCCAACAAATAAAACTCAACATAGTTGGGAATATTGCTCCCATTATAATAGCTGCTAAAAAAACAGATAGATTTCAATAGATTTTCGTTAAGGTAATTATTCAATTATCTGGTTCACTTTCCGCATTTATCCAATGTGAAGCTCCTTTTTTAATATGATTTTTATAATAGATATTCTCTTCTGTCGGATTTTTAGAATCTTCATACCATGGCAAATGACGCGCCATATATTCACCTCCTGTTCTATATGATTTTATTGCAGGCCCTTTATCAGTAAAAGGGCGATAAAGGGCAAATGTAGTGTCAATATGGGCATCATACAAATCCTTTTCAATTGGTTTTTCCCAAAATTGTACTTCCCAATCCAACACTTTTTTCTTATGGGCATAGTAATCGGGTAGGTCATCAATTTTCAATCCAAATCCTACCTTTTCTATCTCCTCGTGCTTTTTCAATATTTGCATAAAAACTTCCATCACGTTTCCGGGGCACTCCTCAATTGGCAATATGTCTGGGTCAGTATAAATATAATAATTATTTACAAACTGTTTAATTATTCCTGTTTGCCATAACGCCAAATGTCCAATGTTTTCTTTTAACCTAAATACTTTATATTTTGTTGCAGAATAATAATCGAGCAGCGGCGGATAGGTGGACGCATTATCGATAATATAAATATTTGCATATCCATTTTTTTCAAGCCAGCTAATAACCTGAAGCAAATAAGTATACCGGTTCCGGTTATTAATAATGATTGGAATTTTTTTTATTTTTTTTGTATTTTCAAGGTTTATCCCAAGTCCAAATATTAAAGCATGTTTAACAATAGTCGGCATTGTTTTAAGTTTACGCCATCGTGCACTAAATGAGCCATAGTTAAGCCCGATAATATCTTTATATAATTGTTTAAAGTCCATTTTTCGTTTAAAGCGCTTTTACTATTTTATATAATTTAAGCATTATTTTATATAGCATAGGCTTTCCCCTTAACCAGTTGCCTGCAGAAATTACTTCACTTCTTTTCAACTCATTAAAACGATTAGCGCCATCTATTACTAATGGGGAGAAGTATTTTAGCTGCACAGATAACTTTTCCTGCCTATGCAATGCATCATACTTTTCTAAAGACCCGATGCCATTTGTTTTGAAAACAGAAATCGGAATGTGGACATATTTGTATGATACGTTATGTATGAAGAGTACCTTGAGAAAAAACTCATAATCGGCAACTATTTTTAACTCTTCATTATACATCCCATATTTACCAAACAGACTTTTTTTGATAAATGATACAGGATGCCATAATGTACCTGCTATCATTCCTTCAAAAGTTAATGGGTTGGGTGAATGTCCGTATTCCAGTTCACCAATGTCCCTGTCTATCATCATATCACCATAAATAATATCTTGTGCATATGGAAGACTGAATACATCTTTTAAAACTTCAGGGGTATACAAGTAGTCTCCTGAATTTAAAAATAAACAATATTCTCCCTTGGCCATGTTTATCCCTTTATTCATAGCATTGTATATGCCGGTATCTTTTTCAGAAATCCATTGGGTTATTTTATCTTGATTTTGGGTGATAACTTCAACGCTCCCATCTTCCGACCCTCCATCAATTACCATATATTCAAAGTCGGTATAGGTCTGTCCAATTACACTCATAATTGTCTTTTCCAGACCTGCCTTATTATTTAAATTAATAGTTATGATGGAAATCTTAGTCATGCCTTATGAGGTTACTGGTTTTTAAAGTATGAAGGACTTTATCCGCTGTAATTGTATTGATATCTATTTCGGAACCTTTGCAGCGCAAGGAAATCCGTGATTCATCAGTTTTCATTTTTGATTCAAACTCATCAGGAAAAACCACTGCCAATGGCATATTCATATCAGAGGGATATGGACAAAATCGCTCAAAATGGTTTCCATTTGATATGCAAAGTACAGGGACATCAATTGCCAGGGATATATGAAGCGGGCCTGAATCGTTCGTTATTACTAATGCTGCATTTTTAATTATTCCGATTGTTTCATAGAGTGAATATTTGCCTGCATCATTTATTACAAATGAGCCGTCTCGGCTTACAATTTCTTCTGCATAATGGAATTCGTTTTTACTGCCGCAAACATGAATAGGCAATTTGTATGATTGAAAGAGAGCAACACAAAGCCGGGTAAAATTAGATGTGGACCATCTTCTCACTTCGTGTCCGGCTCCAGGAAATATCATTATATACGGATTGCTTATATTCTCAGTACCCGGTTTTGCCTTTATATATGGCTTATCTATTTGAATTTTTGTGTTGAAGATATATTCAAAAAACAATTTGTTCCTGTTAAATTCAAATAAGCATTCCGCCGGGCTTGGTACAAGTAAATTGTATCTAGCATCATTCTCTTTTTTATGCACAGGCAATATATTGGTTTCATCTCCATAGAATGCCACCTTCTCTTTTGCACCGCTTCGTAATACTACGTAATCAACCTCATTGGTTCGAGAATATGCACAGTAAATTATCTTGTTGCAACGGGTCTTTCTTAATTGCTTATATAACTTAATTCTATTTTTTTCATCTTCCAGCATAGCCGGATCAACCCAAATAAATTCATCTACAAATTCTCCATCCAATTTCTCTGCTAATTCCTTCCAGACAATATTTCCACACATAATTAACTGTCCGGTAGGGTGGATGTTTTTGCGGGTTTCCTCAATAAAATTCCTGAATAAAATGTAGTCGCCTACCTTGTCCAGTTTAAGCAAAAGCGTGTCATGCTTACGCGTTCTTCTAGAAGCTGCAAGCATCTTATTTGCCCGCCTTCTGCGTAAAAAACTCCTAACACGGGAAATAAACCTAATCATTGCTCATTATGTTAATGCCCAATCGCACTCCTAATATTGCCAATCGCACTTTACAAAAACGCACCCATAGTTGGCATTTTGATAGCGCGAAAACTCAGAACCGTTATCATATATGGTTACGGGACAAATTTCTTTATGCTCTTCCAGTATTTGAACATTAGGGACATGAAGCCCTACTGAAAATGTATATGTATTAGGGGTGAGAGTTACAGGTGGAATAATCATTCTAAAAGTTTTAGTCTGCTCTTCCTTAAATTTATCAGAGACTGAGAATTCAGAAGTGAAAATCCGCTTATCAAATTCATCTGAAACATGTATTCCAAGCAAAACATCCGTTAATGGTGAGTGTTTATTTATAACAATTTCTAATGTTATTGCTTCATTGTGCGCAAATTGCTTGCTCAACTCATTTTTATCATTCAGCACTTTTACCGACTGAATATGGAATGCCCCATCTTTCTTATCTTCAAAAGATACCATAGGGGCATCTGATTCACCCTTCCTGTCATAGTAATACATTTTAATAATACTGGATGGTGAATCCTGGCTTACTATTTTTCCCTTTTCCAGCAATATGGCGCGGGTGCAAAGGTTACTTATCTGTCCCATATTGTGGCTTACAAATAACACGGTTCTTCCATGCTCCGAAACTTGTTCTATCTTTTTCAAGCTTTTTTTCTGGAACGATGCATCGCCTACCGATAGGGCTT
>Ga0207037_10072_pt1 | contig 34472 bp, 23 predicted proteins | sample Alteio_BWMinCont_75_FD_153268 | JGI IMG/M metagenome (GOLD analysis project Ga0207037, IMG submission 153268) | Enriched cells from forest soil in Barre Woods Harvard Forest LTER site, Petersham, Massachusetts, United States -... | ecosystem: Environmental > Terrestrial > Soil > Temperate forest >... | reverse complement strand
ACCGGCACGAATCACATCTGAGGAAGCTTTTTCGCCGAGGAGCAGCGCAAGCGCGTCAATCAGAATGGATTTTCCTGCGCCATGAAATCGCGATGGGGGGCAAGGGCCGCGTCTTTATCAACAATCAGCCGGCGACGGTGGGCGTGCTGCGCCAGCTTGCGCCATATCTCGCCACCATCCACGCGCAAAACGAATCCATCGTGTCGTTCGATGCCGCGGCTCGGCTCGATCTGCTCGACGTTTTCGCGGGCACTCAGCTCGAAGCCGCCGGCGAGGCCTTCGCAAGCTGGAAGAGCATTGCACACCGCATCGAAGAGCTTGAACATGGCGAGCAAGACCGTCTCCGGTTGCTCGATTTGTGGACTTTCCAGAAGCGCGAGATTGAAGATGGCAAGCTGCGATCCGGCGAAGACGAACGCCTCGAAACCGAGAAGCGCGTTCTAGCCAACGCGGAGAAGATTTACGGTGCGGCCATGAATGCTTTCGATTTGCTTTACGAAGGCAGTGCCTCAACCTCGTCTTCGTTACGAACAGCCCAGAAGCACATCGAAGAGCTGTCGCGTTACGAGCCCAAATTTAAGGAAGCGCTGGCCGCGATCGAGACCGCCCGCATTAGCGTTGAAGACGTGGGAGCGACCCTGCGCGATTACGCCGGCGGAATTCAGGCATCGCCCGAGCATTTGGCAGAGGTCGAAGATCGCCTCGCGGTCGTGGATCGCTTGAAACGCAAGTACGGTCCTACTCTCGAAGATGTAATGCATCACGGCGAAGAAGTCAGCCGCAAGCTTTCCGAAATGGAAAACAAAGACGAAATTCTTGCGCAACTGCGCGCAGATCTGGCGCAAGCGGCGCAGGAGTATCTTCAGGCAGCTCGTGCCATTTCGAGGAAGCGCTGCGAGGCTGCCCGCAAGCTGGAGAAGCTGGTCGAGGCGGAGATCAACGATCTGGCCATGAAGGCTGACTTTCATATTGAAGTCAGCGGAACCGATGAAGCAGGGAACTGGACGGCGTCCGGTTTCGACCAAGTCTTGTACATGATTTCGACGAATCCTGGTGAGCCGCTGCGACGGCTGGAGCACATCGCATCCGGCGGCGAGTTGTCTCGAGTGATGCTCGCGCTCAAAGCCAGCGTGGAGGCTGGCGCAGTCCGGAAGCCAAGTGTGGCGCGGACGCCCTCCTCCGTGCATCGCACACTCATCTTCGACGAAATCGATACCGGCATTGGCGGCCGCGCGGCTGAGGCCGTGGGCAAGAAATTGAAGGCATTGTCGCGGGCGAATCAGGTTCTCTGCGTAACTCACCTGCCGCAGATCGCTACCTTTGCCGACCACCATTACATGATCGAAAAGAAGAGCACCGCCGACCGCACCCGCACCGCAGTTCGGCTCATTACCGGCGAGGAGCGCACCGAGGAAGTCGCTCGCATGTTAAGCGGAGCGAAGCTGACCGAGACTTCGCGCAAGCATGCGGAGCAGATGCTGAAGACCAACGCGTAAGAACTCCGGTTGAATTGTTTGTTGACCGCGCCGCCATTAGCTAATATAATTAGCTAACCATGAAATACACAGTCCATCAGGCCAAGACGAACCTTTCGCGGTTGCTGAAGGAAGCTTGCTCCGGGAAAGAGGTCGTTATCGCTCGCGGCAGCCAGCCGGTCGCCAAGTTGGTGGCGTTAGGTTCGGCCTCGAAGAAACGCGTTCCCGGCCGGCTTGCAGGGCAGATTTCCTACACCGCGGATGCGTTCGACCCGCTGACCGATCAGGAATTGTCAGATCTAGGTTTCGAACAACGTGGGCTCAAGGGATGGTAGTGAGCGCAATATCCTTTCGGTGTTAGAACGTTTCAGAGATGGCGATGACACCGCCGTCATTGTCATAGACGACGATGGTTCGTATCGGGATACAGCAACTGAGAAACTGAATCCAGCCGTAGGTGGGTCTGCCGCGAAATGAAGATTCTGCTCGACACGCACGCTCTTATCTGGTGGTTCGGCAATGAGTCCAAGCTATCACGACGGGCCTCCTCCATGATTGCGAATCAGAACAACACGGTTTTGGTATCGGCGGCAATTGCGTGGGAATTGGCGATCAAGGTGAATCTCGGGAAGTTCGATGCCCTTTCCCTAACCACGGAGTTGCCGCGCTACACCGAAGAGGAAGGGTTTAAGGAACTGCCGATCAGCATGGAGGAAGCCGTGCGAGCGGGTCTGCTGCCCTTGCATCATCGCGATCCTTTTGATCGTCTGCTGGTGGCTCAAGCGCAAGCGCTAAATGTGCCGATTCTGAGCGCCGACACAGTTCTCGATCAATACGATGTAAAGCGAGTTTGGTAGAGTCAGGGATTTCATCTCGGCGACGGCCAAGAGAAAGATTTGTTGGCCTTCCGAGACCCACATCTCTTAAATGTGAAGCAGCAGCCAAATGGGGGCGCTAGGTTTGGCCTCGAGGAAACGAGGTTCCATCGGTACTGGAGGAAAAATGTTTCACGTTGTCGTGCACATGGAGCGAGCGTACAATCAGTGGTCGCGGAATGTAAAACGAAGATTCCGACCAGGAGTCCGCGATGAAAAACTCTTCGGTGCACTGCAAGAAGTCGTTTCGCCTCCTCGATTTTGATCGTCGCCTCAACATGTATGTGCTTGCAGCCAGTGCAGCCGGTGTGGGAATGCTGGCATTGGCGCCGCCTGCCGAAAGTGAAATCATTTATACCAAAGCTCACATCGCTATCGCTCCGAAGACTACGCTGCATCTGGATCTCAACCACGATGGCATAGCAGACTTCGATCTCAGGGACACGTTCAGCACCAGTTTCTACAGCGCTTGGGGACGACTGACCGCCCTTCCGGATCAGCAGAAAAACCAGATCTGGGGCCACACCGTCTCCCGGCGCGCTTACGCTTCGGCTCTGTTCGCCGGTGCGCGAGTGGGGCCTGAGGGACAATTCCTGCCGGCTTCGGGGCTGATGGCGTCGACGTATTTCTTGGGCGGAAAGCGCCACCCCGCCCAGTCCGTGGTTTACTGCAAGGATCCCTGGGCGGGCGTTAGCGCCCGATATCTCGGACTCAAGTTTGTGATAACGGGTAAAGTGCATTTCGGCTGGGCCCGGCTCAACGTGACCTGCAGCAACACCCAGGCAAGCGCTCTACTGACGGGCTACGCTTACGAGACAGTGCCTGACCGGCCCATCGTTACTGGGCAGGAGAAGGGTCCGGAGAACGACATCTCTTCTCAGCCCAGCCCCGACTCACCCACCGGTTTGGGGCGATTAGCGCAGGGAGCAACTGGTTTGTCTGCTGGACAGCGGAGGCAGTAGATAAACGTGGGCTAGCACTTGCAGTGTTGGCAGGCGTGGCGGAATCCGATTGGTTGGAATTGTGGTTGCATCCGAAGTGCGAGCGGAGGAGTGGGCACGACACGGTTTCCTGCCGCAGGAGGTAGGTTCGATGCAGAGAAAACAAATTCTTGTTTTAGTGGTGATCGCGATGCTGACTCCTTACCTCGCGGCCAAGGCTACGGAGAAGGTGCTGTACCGGTTCACTGGGGGAGCGGACGGAGGATCGCCCTCGTCGAGCCTGGTGATGGATGTGGCCGGTAATCTCTACGGTACTACCGGCGCCGGCGGCGATCTCACCCAGTGCAGCGGCGGTGGCTGTGGCACAGTTTTCGAACTGCAGCCCTCCGGCAACGGCAAGTCGCAGGAAAAAGTGTTGTATGCCTTTCAGGGCGGCTCCGACGGCTCCTTCCCTGACGGCAACCTAGTTTTCGATGCCGGCGGCAACCTGTACGGCACGACATCCGATGGGGGCACGAGCACGAACTGCTCGACCGAGGGCTGTGGCACGGTCTTCGAATTGTCTCCCAACTCAAATGGCACTTGGACCAAAACTGTGTTGTATAACTTCCAGAATGAGCCGGATGGAGCGTTTCCGGCAGGCCTGATTCTTGACGCGACGGGCAGTCTCTTTGGTACTACGCCGCGCGGCGGGAGCAATGGCGGAACGGTTTATAAATTGTCGCCACCAAAACAACACGGTGGCGCGTGGGCGGAAAAAGTGCTTTACGCGTTTACTTGCTTTGGCGCCACACCGAATCCCAGCCTTGTCGTTGACGAGGAAGGCAACCTGTACGGTAGTTACTACAACCTTGACGATCAGTTTTGCAGCGGCGAAGGTTGCGGCGTCGTCTTCCAATTGAAGCAGGCGAATGGGACCTGGACGGAAACCGACCTTTACGATTTTGTGGGCGGGGGGAACGGCGGGCAGCCGGCGGGTGGCGTGATTCGAGACAGCAAAGGGAACCTTTATGGCACGGGAGCGGAAGGGGGAAACAACTTCGGAATCCTATTTGAGCTCAGGCGTTCCGGCACTCAGTGGAAAGAGAGCATGCCCTATAACTTTTGTAGCCGCAATAATTGCGCGGACGGTTCCTTTCCCCTGGCCGGTTTGGTGATGGATGGCAGTGGGGCGCTGTACGGGACGACATACTGGGGTGGGGCGGGATGCACGTATTGTGGCGTGGTATTCAAACTGAGCCGTACGAGCAATGGCTGGGAGGAAACCGTGCTGCATAGCTTTCGCGGCGGCAAATACGACGGAGTGGGACCTTCGGACAGCCTCATCCTGGATGGGCAGGGAGATCTCTATGGTGTCGCTGGCAGCACTTATGGAGACGGGGCGGGCATAGTGTTTGAGTTGACGCCTTAGGGTTGGGAAAGTTCTCGAGGAAACATTAGCGCCCCACATTTCGCGGCACGTGGCTGTTACGAGACTTGTGCCGTCCACGGACGCGGTTCGTTCCACTTTTTGCCTCTCTCGCCGTCACGACCTTCAAAGAGTAAGGGTGGGCCGCCTCCTCGATGGAGCAGAAGAATGGCGGGCGCGCCCGCCATCCGCTCACCCTCTTGAGCGAGAAATCCAGGAGGAAACTGGCAACAAAAGTGGAAAAAGTTTGGGCGGAGTGGATCGTCCATCCGCTTGTCGTCAATTCTTAGACCCTTAACACTTAGCTCTTTGCGTATGATGGTCGCGTATGTTTTCCCACCGTACCGATTGGAAGCTCACGCCCAACCGTTTTACTCAGGCGCAGCAGGAGTTGCAGGTTGCGGGCAGGGAAGCGCTCGACCTGACGATTTCAAATCCGACTCGCGCCGAGTTGCACTATGACACGGATATCATTCTGCAGGCACTGGCTAATCCCAAGGCCACGGATTACGATCCTCAGCCCAAAGGATTGCGCAGCGCGCGCGAGGCCGTAGCCGGCTATTATCGCCAGCAGCATGACGAGATCGATCCCGAGCGCATAGTGCTGACCACTAGCACCAGCGAGGGCTATTCTTACGTCTTCCGACTCTTGTGCAATGCTGAAGATGAGATTCTGGTGCCCAAGCCGAGCTATCCGCTGTTCGAGTTTCTGGCTGACTTGCAGGATGTGAAGTTGGTTCCGTATCCGCTGCTGTACGACCACGGCTGGCAGATCGATTTTCCATCCTTATATAAGGCGGTGAACCATCGCACCCGAGCGGTGGTAGTGGTACATCCGAATAATCCCACGGGATCGTTTGTTGCCGACCAGGAACGAAGCGCGCTCAACCGGTTTTGCGGCGAATACAATCTGCCGCTGATTGCCGATGAAGTTTTTCTTGACTACGCTCACGATGGCGCGCCGCGTACGACCTTCGCGGCCAACCGCGACGTTCTGACGTTTACGCTTAGCGGACTGTCGAAGATTTCCGGGCTGCCGCAGATGAAGCTGGCATGGATCGTAGCCAGCGGGCCGGGCGAAACCGTGGCGTCAGCGCTGGCGCGTCTGGAGGTGATTGCCGACACCTATCTCTCGATGAATGCGCCGATTCAATTGGCCGCCCCGGTGTTGCTGGAGCAGCGGCATTCGGTGCAGCCGTTGCTGCTGGATCGAGTGCGGGCAAACTTGAGCGAACTCGATCGCGGACTGGCAAAACAGAAAGCCTGTCGCCGTCTGGAGGTCGAGGGCGGATGGAACGCTGTGGTGCGGGTTCCGGTGACGCAGTCTGACGAAGAGCTTGCGATTGAAATTCTGCGCAGAGTTTCTGTGCTGGTTCATCCCGGACATTTTTACGATTTCCCGAGCGATGGATACTTGATCGTCAGTCTGATCACGCCGCCGCAGACTTTTCGCCGCGGAGTCGGGCAGTTGCTGGAATTTCTAGATCGATAGAAGGGTGAGTCATTAGACAGTGCGCCATTGTGTCGAAAAATGAGGTGTGGAAAAATTGGATTTCACTTCGCTCCTGATCGACCTATACTTGCGCGCATGCCTCACATCGACAAGCACGGATCTTCTTAACCTATGATCCTCACCATCGATCACGGAGCGGTGCGCGAGTTACAGTTCAACCGGCCGCCGGCTAACGCGCTCTCGCCAGAGTTGATTGTCGCGCTGAAGCAGGCCGTCGAATCGGCTGCGCCAGATGGGGCTCGGGCGCTGGTGCTCTCCGGCACGGCCGGCAGATTCTCGGCTGGGCTCGACGTTCCGCTGTTGTTGACGCTTGATCGTCCGGCGATTACTACCCTGTGGCGCGAGCTTTACGCGCTGCTTCGCGCGCTGGCGCTCTCTCCAATTCCAATTGCTGCGGCGATTACTGGCCACGCCACTGCTGGCGGAACGGTGTTGCCGATCTTTTGTGACTTCCGGGTTGCGGCACATGGAGATTGGAAGTTGGGACTGAACGAAGTGCAGGTCGGACTTCCGCTTCCACCTTTGATTTTTGCCGGGTTGCGACGTTTGATCGGAGCGCATCAGGCGGAGAGGCTGGCCGTTGGCGGGCTTTTGATTTCTCCCGATGAGGCGGATCGAATCGGTTTGGTTGACGAGGTAGTTCCGCTTGAGCAGGTGGTGGGCCGGGCGATCGAGTGGAGCCGGGGGTTGCTGGCCTTGCCGGTCGATGCGATGGCTGCAACCCGGCGGCGGGCTCGTGCCGACCTGTTCGAAGTTTTCGCAGGCTCGTTCGACGCTGAACTTGACCAAGTTATTGCCAACTGGTGGAGTCCCGAGGCCCAGACTACGCTTCGAGTTTTGGTTCAGCGGCTGGCTAAGAAGAAGGCTTGAGCGGGCTGCGGCGGTAAGGGCGATGTTCGTGTCTAGCAGAAAGCCGTTCACGGTTTTCGTTCACCGGCGGGGAGTCACAACTTGACGTGCCGTCCCTAAGAACTGCTTCCTCTGGCCGGCGCCAGCGTCATTGCCGAAGTGATGAAGGAGTACCAGGGCATTCGCCTGCAATTAGCCGACGCCGCGCTGGTTTACCTGGCCCGCCCCTTGCAAAAAAACCGCAAGGAGCGGGGCACCCCGTATTTCGTTGTTCCGCAAATGCCGGGGGCACGCGGCAGGTCCGCTCACTCGAACCCTAGTTGTTCATCACGTACAGAAGAAAGTACGGATGGCTCCCGCTGTAGCCGGATGGTATGGGGTCACCAACTTTTGCCTGGGTTTGGTCGCCACTCGAGTACCAGCCGGTAAGGCTCGTGATCGGATATTGCGAATTGGCGGCGCCAACGACCGCGTTGTTGGAGTTAGTCGTGAAATACATCACGAAGTAATAGTCCGACAGGGTCGATGGCGTGAGCGTCATCGGATCCAGCCGAATGACACAGGGAGTGCTGATGCTTATCGGTTGCGTAGGACAGACCTTTTTATTGGTCAGCGAAACGATCGGGTTGGAGACACCTTTTAGCTTCACCGGGGTGACCGCCGTGATTTTGGAGTTTCCCCGCTTGGTGGTGTAAAGGACCATGTTGCCGATGTCTGCTTCGGTTCCTGCGGTGAAGCCAATGTAGAAGACCGTGGTCTTGACCTGGGCCACAGCCGGAAAGATAAAGGCTCCGGCAATGAGGTTGAGCGCCGAATAATTTTCCCATTGGTTGGAGCTTGAGACGGGACCACCAACTCCAGCAACCAGGTTGACTGGAGCGGCGGCCGGATGTTGCTGCGCGATTGCGGTGCTGGCAAGAAACGCGAAAACCATAGCGAACATCAGCGGAGTTGACTTTGTGAGCTTCAGGTCTTTCATGGATTTCCCCTCCCGGCAGAATTGGAGTACTGTGACTCCCTATCAATACAAGCGTAAAAGTTCGGAAAACTCACTCACGAGAGCAGAGTTATTTTGAGGATTTGTCCCAAAGACGGCGTCCAGGGCAAGCTTTCAACCTTTCGCCTCAGTCCTCGCGTTGTTCGTCGAAGTCGTGAGCCATCGTCAGCAATCCCAAGCAGAGCCCGCGGACTACTTACCCACACGTATTCAACGATGAACCGCAGACGCTAGCTTTTCAGAAATGGGTTGTGCTCGCGCTCTTGGCCGATGGTGGTTTGGGGCCCATGGCCGGGGATTACAACCGTGTCGTCGGGGAGGGCGAGGAGTTTGTCGTGCAGGGAAGCGATGATCTTTTCGAAAGAGCCGCCGGGCAGGTCGGTGCGGCCGATGCTGCCGGCGAACAGGGTGTCGCCGGCGATCAGTTTCTTCTCTGCGGGAAAATAGAGGCAGACGCTGCCCTCGGTGTGTCCGGGGGTAAAAATTACATTGGCGGTCAGAGTGCCGGCCTTTACGGTGTCGGCCTGCCCGATGTTCTGATCAATTTCCACTTTCCCTGGTGGCGCGACGCGGATCCAGGTGGCTTGGAGGTCCAGCATCTTGAGCAATTCGTAGTCGTTTTGATTTAGCAGGATTGGGGCGCCGGTGGCGGCGCGGAGTTTCATGGCTCCGCCTACGTGATCGATGTGGGCGTGAGTGATGACGATTTGCTTTACCTGGAGGTTGTGTTTGCGGACCAGGGTAAGGATGCTTTCGATCTCGTCGCCGGGATCGATGACCATGGCTTCGTGAGTGGTTTCGTCTCCGATGATGGAGCAGTTGCATTGCAGCGGGCCGACGGGGAGGATTTCGTGGATCATGGGATCTATCGTTGGCCGCCGGTCGTTCGTCGTTGGCCAACCACCAAGGACGAAAGACCAACGACTATTTCTGCGGAGCCGGAGCTGGGGGCGCAGCGGGTTTCGCGGGCTGGGACTTAGCCGGCGTGGCTTTGACTCCCTGCAATACCGAGTTTGTGCCCGTATGACGGGAAGCCGCGACCGATAGCGTGATCGAGGTCACCATGAAGATGACCGCCGACCATGTGGTCGCTTTCGAGAGAATGGAGGCAGCACCGCGTGGGCCGAAGGCAGTCTGGCTGCCCATGCCGCCGAAGGCCGCGGCAATATCTCCGCTCTTACCGCTCTGCAGCAGGACTACCACAATGAGAAAAAAACAGACGGCAACGTGGATGATAGTAATTAGTATAATCATGAATTCAACAATTCCTTGCCGGGATTATCATCCGCGGAAAATCGGTGCGATGGTGCGCACGGCGATTGAAACAACACTGTGGCATTGATAAAAAGGACTGGTCCAATTTCCGTTGGATCTGAATGGCCCTATATCCGCCCCTAACTGCACGGTTATTGTACGATGCGCAGCCTGAGGAACACAATCCCGGTAACTCGATTCGAAACGAGGCTCGATATCTGCCTTCCGCTGAAACGAGCGAGCCTCGTTAAGAAAAAAGGCCCGCTCGGGGGGAGCGGGCTGGCGAGGCGTGCAAAAACTTCTTGACTACGAACGTTTGTGAAAGCGTCTTTTTGTAAGACGCAGCGGGGTCGCTGTTTTGCTAACAGAAGGGTGTTACAAATTCGACGTTAGCTCAACTTCTTGCAGCTTTGTACGCTGCCAGGGAGAGACGGGGAACAAAAACTCCCCTCCGAGAGGCGGCCCAGCCTCCAGAGGGGAGAAATAGAGGAAAAACTCAGGAGGAGAAGAAACTTGTGTGAAAGGCCGCCAGCCAGAATCACTGGCGGCCATTTCTCTCCCTTACCAACTGTTTGTAATGACGCAAGAGCCTGCAACTTTACTAACAAAGCTCTTCACTTTCTGGATGCCGGAGAGTCAACGGACCCGGTCGAAGCGCAGGAGCCTGAAATCTGGCCGGAAGTCGTGGATGTGGAATGGTTTTCGAGGCTTGCGCGCAGGTGACGCTTAAAAACCACGATTTACTAACAACCTGCGAGAAAAGAAATATATTTGCCGGAGCGTAGAAATCGCAGTTTCCAGCGTATAAACTTCTCGTCCGTGGTTTATCTCGCGATTCGGGATGGCTGTGGGTGAGCACAAGCAGCTGAGGCTTGAAGATGGCGCAGGAACACATTCTGAATCTGTCGCGGGTGTTCGGAGCGGAGCAAACCGAAAACCTGCGCAGAAGCCAGGACTTGGAGGACAGGGTCGTAGAATTATACGTGACCATGCGTCCTTCTTTACTTGGCTACGCTTACCATGTCGTCGGCTCGGCGGGGGACGCGGAAGATCTGGTGCAGAGCGCTTTTCTCAAGTTGTTCGACCAGTTGAAGCGGGACGCGCTCATCCAAAACTTGCGCAGTTGGCTGTATCGCGTTGTTCACAATCTGGCTATCGATTATGTGCGCAGGAAAGGCAGTCAGGAGTCCACGCAGGCGGAGTGGCTGGCACTACGCAGCCTTACTGACTCGGTCGTGTCGGCCGAGCACGAGTTGATTCAAAAGCAACGGATTGCGGGTTCGCTGAAAGCTTTGAACGAGCGGGAACGCCATTGCCTGATGCTGCGAGCGGAAGGATTGAGTTACGTGGAGATCGGGGACGTGCTTGGGCTCAGCCCGAAGTCGGTGAGTGTGTACCTTGCCCGGGGCCTGAAAAAGTTCGGAGGCGCACGATGAATGCGCCGGGCAGGCACCTCCTAATTCCACCGCACCTTAGCGAGGACCATCTGATTGCCTACCTGGATGGAGAATTGCCGCGCCCGCAGATGGATTCGGCAGGCGCACACCTGGGAAGTTGCTGGAGTTGCCGCAGCCGGGCGGTCGAAGTTCAGGCTGGCATCGACAATTTCATGCGCGCCCGCGCGGAGCTACTGCCGGAAGACTCTGTGGTTTCGGAACCGAGGGTCGAACAGTTCCGCCAACGATTGGCGCGACACGCCATTGCGTCCGAAGCAGAACCTCCCCCTCTGCAAGAACGGTTCGAGCATTGGCGCAGTCGATTTCGCAGGCCGGTAGCCGCTTTCTTTGCGCACCGGCAAGCGGTGTTGGCTTCGGTGGTCGTCACCTGCGTGCTGGTGGCGATGTTTACCGACTCGCTGAACACGCGCGTCTCGGCTGACACCGTGCTTTTTCGGGCCGAGAATTACGAAACCAGCCATTTCCCGGAAGCTGGAAAGGTGACGCGCACTTCGGTTCAAGTCGAACGGGTGGATCACAAGAACAATAATAATGTGGGAAAACAACTCGGTACTCTCACCATTGTGCGCGACTCGGTAAGTTCCCTGGTCTACGTCAGCGCACGATCGGCTTCGGGTGAGGCGGAGACCGCAACTGTCAAGGATGTAAGGGAGGTCGCGAAACCGCTGCTTCACGTTCTGTTTTCCAACGGGCAGGCTGATTCATCATTGGTTCAGTACTTGAGTTCGCAGCAATGGGTTCCCGATGTTTCCGTAGCTGAGTTTCGCCAGCTGGCGGCCTGGGGGATTGGCGGTGAGGCTCTTGCCCGGCGCCAGGGTGGAACTTTTGAACTGTACTATCCCTTTGCGCCCAACCATCCTTCAGGCATCGCACAGACGCTTTTGCGGGTGAACGCCGGGACCTATGCTCTCGCAAGTCTCAGTATTTTCTCCAGGGAAGATGACAGCGAGTATCGTTTTACGCTGACCTCGTTGTCCGCCGAACCGCGCAGCACTGAAATGGCTCGCTTGTTTGCGCCAGGGGAGTCCACGAAGGGCGCGACCAATCCAGCTCGCTCGTTGCCAGAGCTAAGCCGGCCGGTTCCTCTCTCCTACGCAAACTCTCACGCCAGCGAAGCCGAAGTCTCGGTTGCCGACGCGCTGCACAGGGTTGACGCTTGCCTGGGTGAAGAAATCTATCTTTTTCCGATGTCGGATGGCTCACTGCTGGTGCAGGGCCTGGTAGACAGCAGCGCTCGACGCGATATCATCCGGCAGGCTTTGAAATCGGCGGCCGGGCCGCTTCGCGTCGAGGTGTACGTCCCTCGCGAGCTCAAGAATGGATCTGAACTCTATCCATCTCCTGATCCGTCTGCGCCGGAACCTCGGGGCGGAGACAGCTCGGCTTCGGCAACACTCGCTGATCTCTCTGGCGCGACCGTGCCGCTTCATGAAACGCTTTACGCGCACTTCTACAAGTTGGGGAGCTCTGCGGAGGATGTGAACAAGCAGGTGGCTTTGTTTTCCGATGAAATTGTTACTTTGGCACGGCAGACCTTCTTGCATGCCTGGGCTCTGAAGCGGCTGGACCGGGAGTTTTCGCCCGAGCGCACCGCCGGATTGTCGGCCGCTGTGCTGCAAAAAGTCGAGCAGATCCGGCGCGACCATGAACGCTGGATTTCGACGATCACTCATCGTCAGACCGACATGCTCTCTCCCATCGCCGGCTCGGATGTAACATCCGGAGTAGCACGAGCCGTGGCCGGCGGAGAGAGCAGCGATACTTTGCTGCGTTTGGCCCAGGAACAGAACGACCTTGTCCGTTCGCTGTTCACGACTTCACCGCGGACCCCGGAGACGGCAACCAGCCTGACCCGCCTGATGGTTGTGCTGCGACATCTTGGCAGTTGAGTTCAGGCTTATTGTTGAGTGGAGCTATCCGTGCCAGGCTGCGATATCTTGTTCCTTCCCGGGAAGAGTAGGCACGGGCCTGCTTGTTCGTGGCCTGCGTCCGAATGTTTATTGGGGCTGGCTTCATCGGCTACCCTTCTCGCACTGCGCGCGAAGCCCCGGCGACAAACGCTTTCGATCCGAACACACGCCGGGTTTCTGCTTTGGGCATTCCTCATCTTTTCTGGAGTGGCAAATGCTCAGCGTGCAACCCTGCTGGGTACGATTACCGATCAAGTAGGGGCCGTGGTCCCAGGGGTCAGCGTCACCCTGCTGAATCTGGATCAGGGGCTGAAGCGGGAAGGCACGACCGACCAAAACGGTTATTTCACCATACCCCTGCTGCAACCCGGACGCTACCTGGTTACCGCGCAGAAGCAGGGTTTCGCGGTGGCGGAAATCAAGGATGTGATTCTCCACGTCGCCGATGTTCACGGCCTTGACATCAAACTTCAAGTCAGCGCGGTTCCGATCGAGATCCAGGTATCGGAGAGATCGCAGGAGGTCGAGACGGTGAGCGCATCGCTAGGGCAGATTGTTACGGGTGACGTGATCCGCAACGCGCCCCTCAACGGCCGTAACATTCTGAGCCTGGCCTTCCTTCAACCGGGAGTGACGCCGGTTAATCTCGATTCGAACGAAGCTGGGAGTTTTAACATCGCGGGCAATCGAGCCGATTCGGTCAGCTATCTACTCGACGGCGGCCTCAACAACGACTTGATCAATAACGGAGCGGTGTACACTCCGAATCCCGACACCATCGCCGAATTCCGCATCCTGACCAGTAATTATCCGGCTGAATACGGCCGCAATGCCGGGGGAATCGTCAGTATGATTACCCGGTCAGGAACCAATCAATTGCACGGTAGCGCGTTTGATTTTTTGCGCAACGACGCGCTAGATGCAAATAGCTATTTCAACAAAAATGAAGGCCTTCCCCGCGACATCCTGAAGCGCAATCAATTTGGCGGGACCTTCGGCGGGCCCATCGCCATTCCCCATGTGATCAAGGGCAAGAACCGCTATTTCTTTTTCGTGGGTTACCAGGGAGAACGCCAAATCCAGGTTCTCTCCCTCTATAACGTGCCGACGTTCACGCCAGCCGAACTGACTGGAGATTTCTCTCAGGCTGGTGCCGGAGGCGTCCCCGATCCAGGTGTGGCGGCGTTCCTGGTGAACAATCCGGTATTCCAACCCAACCAAAGCCTGGCACAACGGGCAATCATTGATCCAACTCGGATCAACAGCGTAGCCCGCAACTACATTGCCGCGGGTCTGATTCCGACGGCGCCGACGGGACAACTAAGCTGGCAAGGACGCCTCACCATTGGCTACGACGAACTGACTGAGAAATTCGACTTTGACTTTAACGACAAGAACAAGCTGGCAGTCACCTTAGGCTGGAACCGCGAGGATGACTTCAATCCGGTCAATAGTTTCGGCGCCAATGTTCCGGGTTTTCCGGAGGACTCACTCTTCCACAATTACTTTGCCAATCTTGCCTATACCCACATCTTCTCTCCGAGCCTGCTAAACGAGGTTCGGGGAACGGCGGAGCGGGTTTACAATCCGACGTTGAATCCCACCGTCCAACTAGCTAAGCCCGCCAGTTTGGGAATCGGAATTACTCCAGACCTTGCCGTGGGTCCGACCAACCTGGTGTTCGATACGGGTTTGGAGATTGGCTTCAGCACGATTGGCCCCCAGCGACTGGTCGACAACACATTCACCTACGCCGACACGCTCACCTGGGTCCGGGGAAAGCACAACTACAAGTTCGGAGGCGGCTTCTCCGCGTTCCAGAACAACACTTTCTTTGCCTTCACCGTGGATGGGCAGTTTCAATTCGTCGGGGCAAACGGAGCCTACTCCCAGAACTCCTTTGCTGATTTCCTTCTCGGTCTGCCCGCCCAGTACACCCAGTCGTCTGCGGCGCCGTCAAATGTCCGAACGAAGTTTACTTACGGCTTTGCGCAGGACGAGTGGCGGGTGCGCCAGAACCTGGTTCTGAGTCTGGGTCTGCGTTACGAATACAGCACGCCCAAGTCGGACACGCAGGGCCGAACCTTTTCCATTATCCCTGGCGAACAATCCCGGGTGTTCAGGAACGCGCCAGTCGGTATGGTATTTCCGGGTGACCGCGATGCGCCGCGAGGGGTTAACTACCCCGATGAGAACAATTGGGCGCCGCGAATTGGTTTTGCCTGGGATCCTCAAGGCAACGGCAAGACCAGCCTCCGTGGCGCATTCGGCATTTTCTATGACATCCTTAAGGCCGAAGATAATCTTCAGTTCAACGGTCAGCCGCCGTTCTACGCCAGCGCCGGCTTCGCTTTTCCCTCGATCAACCCGAGCCTCAACGTCAACGACCTGAGCCAGCCCTTCCTGGCAGGCGGCGCTGTCAATCCATTTCCTTCGCGGCGGCCGCCCTCGGACCTGAACTTTGCCGCGGCGGGATACTTGCCCATTGGCGCTTCCAGCAGTGTGTTTGTGGTCGACCCGCACCTGCGGACTCCCTATACCTACCAGTACCATCTGAGCTTGCAGCGGGAATTGGCAAGGGGGACTGTGTTCGAAGGGAACTACGTGGGCAGCAGTTCCCACGGGCTTACCGCGCTCATGGATATAAATCCAGTCGTGCTTGGAACCTACGACAGGGCGTTGAATCTAACTCCTGGAAACCAGACTTGCACCGTCAACACTTCTTACCTGTGTAGTTTTGCCAACCTGGAAGAGTTCAGGAATGTCACTGCGGCCAGTTATAACGGCCTACTCCTTAGCCTGCAAAAACAATTAACCGGAGACGGAGCCTTCGGCCGGTCTTATTTCACCTTGGCCTACACCTATTCCCACAACATCGATAATGCATCAGGCTTCCAAAACCGTAATAACTCCGTGCCCTACTACCAGCCTGCTCTTTTTCGGAGTTCCGCGGACATGGACGTTCGCAATCGAATCGCGTTCAGCGGCGGCTGGGAACTTCCCTTTGACAGGCTGGGCAACTCGCTTCCCAAGCGGCTGACGAGAGGCTGGAATCTGTTTCCCATCGTGACCTGGCGAACGGGATTTCCGCTCGATGTGCTGGCCAATCTTCCGAGCGCTTTTGATTTTGCCAGCCCGGGACCCTCCGGCGCCGGCGACGCGGGCCTGGTACGTGCCAACCTGGTCAGCCCCGTCAAGATCTTCGATCCGCGATCGGTACAGACTATTGTGGGCCAGAGCGGCCACTACTGGTTCAATCCGACAAGTTTTTCAAATGAGCAATGTCCAGATATCAATCCGCCTTGCCTTGCCAGCAGCACAATGTTTCCGGACGACCAACAGGCAGTAGCTGACCCGGCAGCGCGCACCTATGGAACGCTTCCACGAAACTACTTTCGAGGGCCCGGAGTATTTAACATCAATCTTGCCCTTTCGAAAACCACCCCGATCGGTGACCGGCTCCGAATCGAGACTCGGGCTGACTTCTTCAACCTTCTCAATCACGCAGAGTTTCTGAATCCCGATACGAACATAAACAGTCCCACCTTTGGCCGAATCCTATCGACGTATGATCCTCGCATCATCCAACTCTCGCTACGATTGAGTTTCTAGGGTACGCGTCGGCCCTTACCTACCGCACGCCGCGGCGTAGACACGCAGGATGGTGAGGATGTGCTCCCGAATCATACCTTCGGCACGCGCTCGGAGGCGTCCGGAGCGGATCGCTTCGTATTGCAATGGCAGGTACTGGCTCACCACCGTTGCGGGTGGGGGCGCAGCATTGATGTTCGCGTAAAGTTGGGCTAACTCTTGCTGAACCGTGGCATCGCCCCAGTAGTAGCGGCATCGGTCGCTGTAGCTGTACATGCGGGACAGCCGCATTTCTTCTTCGCTCCGGTGGTAATAGGATCGCCAGTAAACAGGATTGCTCAACATCGCCGCCTCGAGCGCTTCCCGGACTTGGGAGAGGCGAACTCCCTTGCGACGTCCAACTAATTCGCGCTCGATTGCGCTGAGTGCGAAAACCGCCTCGCGAAATGCGAATGTCAGCCACGGTCCAACTTTCAAGATCGCGAAATGATCTTGCACCATCTGGGCGAGAGCTATGGGTTGTTGATAGTCCGTGGAGTGCGCTTCGTAAACCAAAGCAGGATGTTTCGGGAGGGCGGACGAGAGGGCTATTGTCTTTTGCGGGTCATAATCAAAAATCACGTCTTCGCCGAACTCTACTCCGGGTTGCACGACCATGCCGATCACTCTGTCCCACGCGGAACTCAGGTTCTGCTGGACGAAGGCCGCGCGGAAGAGTTCCAGAGTGTGAGGAATCCGGTCGGCCGGGGACACTGCGGGAGGCGCTCCCGAAAGCGTCTCGCCGCCGGGAGCGGGAACCTCCGTGCCGATAACATAAAGCGGAGCCGATCGGCCTGGCGGCAAATCCTCGAATGCACCCTCGGCGGCGCGACAGAGAATGGCGGCTCTTTGGGAGATAGTGCGCTCGTCAAGGCCACAGCGTTCGTCGTCAGCGCAAGCCATGCTGGTGTCGAGATGAATCTTCTTGTACCCGGCGAGCACGCAGGCCCGAACCAGATTACAAGCGTTGTGCATCGCCGCTTCAGCGGGCTGTTCTCGCCACGGGTACGGGCCAAGATGGTCTCCGCCGAGCAACACTCGTTCTCGAGGAAGTCCAGCCTGTTGCGCTGCGGAGCGAACAAACTCGGCGAACTGAGACGGAGTTTGCCCGGTGTAGCCGCCGGTTTGGTTCACCTGGCTTGAGGTGGATTCGAGGTGGAGAACAGATCCATCTTCGACGGCTTGTCGGACCGCTGCCGCAATAACGCTGGGATGAGCGGAGCAGACGGCGTACACACCCACTTTTTCACCGCTCCGATTGAGCCGGATGACTGCCTGCAATCGCTCGCTTGCGCCTTGGGTCTGAGGTTCCAAAGTCGCCGTTACTCGGGCTCAGCCTCGATGAGGAGGTGTTTATCGAACTGGACAGAAATCTTGGCCCTAGGGCCGTGGACAGTTCCGAAATCTTTGTTGCTTACGTAATCCACGATGCGGTACGCGTGGTCTTGCAACCCGCGCAACTCAATCGGACCACTCCAGTGACGTGCGAAGAATGCATAATACATTTCCTCGCCTTTGTGGATCACGTGAGTCTCGGGAAGATCAAAACCGATGTCGTAGAGATCGCCGAGGTACTCGCCGCGGGACAGCATTTTGTCTTTGTAAATATGCAGCCATTTCTCAAAGATCTTCTCGCGCTCAGGCGTCAGATCTGACGTACTGCGCTTCTTCACGAGATTCGGAAGCACGAATTGAGTGCCCACCACTCCGCCGACGCCCACGGTTGAAGCAAAATCGATTGCTCCGTCGCTCAATTCGACATGGTCGCCAAAATAGGGCACGTTGTCGCCCATGAGCGCTTTCAGCGTTTTGCCCTTAGAGCGGATCTGAAACGAACTCGCCGGATCGGATGCCACGGACATATTGAAATGCGGCATAGTGAAAAACGAATAGGCCGTGCCGCAAGGGCAGAACTCCACCAGGGCGTCAGGTTTCACGCTACGGGCGGTTTCGTAAAGCTCGCGAAAGAAATCGGGCAGCGCTTCCACCGAGTCCTCCGGGCGTTTGTGGTGATGCGCGGGATTGTAGCAAGGCGGAACGGCGTTCATGTGTTGACCGTCTAGTTTGAGGCCGTCGAATCCCCATTCACCCAGGATCTTCCGAACCAGCGCTTTATGGTATTCCACGACCGCTCGATCAGCTGGACAAAGATAAAACGAATTCCACCAGGAAATCTTTCGCTTCGATCCATCACGATTGAGCAGAAGGAAGTCGGGATGCTCTTTAAGCAGCTGCGAATCCGGAACGGCGCTTAGCGGCGACCACCACAGTTGCGCTTTGAATCCCTCTGCGTGGATGTGATCGACCAACGCCTTCATATCGGCATCGCCATGCGGGAACTTCTTGGGGTCGACACCCCAATCGCCATAGTTGTTTTGCCAACCATCGTCGAGCGTGACCCAGGAGAAACCCATCTTCTTGACCGTCGGAAGCGTGTCGTACACCTGCTGCAGCTTAACCGAGCGTCCGTAGCCCCAGGCGCACCAGATGGGGCCAAAAGCGCTGTCGGGGGCCGAAGCCATTTGAAATCCCTGCCGCACCATAAGACGTCGGTATTCCGTGAGAGTGCGGAAGTAGTCTCCCTGATGCACCGAGACAAATGTGCGAAGAGTGTGGAAGCTCTCGCCCGGATCAAGCATTCGCTCACGGTTCGAACGGACGGCCACGTGGGCATGACGCGCGTCCGGCATAGAAACGGGAAGCGATATTAGGCGCGGTCCGGGTTCGACGTGACCGACCGCGAGACCGGCGTCTTTGCGCCACACATCGATGATGGGAGTGCCGCCGCCGTAGTCGCTGGCATTCATGCCAAGATAGTTTTCCCGGCGGAAGCCAGCTTGCAACGGAAGCACCCAATTCGGCCGCTTCTCGTAGGAGGCGCTCTGGTAGGACCAGAACGCGGGTGTGCGGGCGGAGGGGGATGAAGTCAGGGAATATTGGTTGTTGTTCCAACCGTGAATGGTTAGCGGAGTCGAGCCTTCATTTGTGTACGCAACCTCAAAGATGGCGATGGAAGGGAAGTCGGCGTAGATGGTAACTGAGATGCTCTTGCCCAAGTTTCCGGACTTGCCCGCGAGCGACAGGCGCTCGCCAGCGCCGAATGCATCCGAGACGGTCTCATGGTGGGCTGAAGTCAGGGCAAAGTCTCTCCAGACGCGACCGACGCCGGTAACCGTCTCGGTTGCGGAAAGCGGAGTCAGTGGGCTCGGGTGTGGGCCAAACAATGCGACTACCCGGCTGTGCAGATTGTGGTCAAATTCAATCCGCAGGACTGAACTTTGGATCTTGAGATCAGTTGCGGCGTCGCCAACGCTTGTCTGGGCGGACGGTTGAGCTGAATTGTTTTGTCGTGAGTCCCACCCGGGCAACGCCAAGCCAAGCAGAACGCAAGGGACTAGAGCGAGGGCCCGCGTGTACTTCATCACCGCAGGATACCAGTGAATCGTAGCTGACCGGATTCTCATGGCTCGATGAAACTGATTTCCTATCAACTACTGGTCCATCTGGAAAAGTTTTTGGCCAAACCGCCAAATTGCGATATATTGCGATACATTACTTTTACTTTCGTTTGTGGGGCGTTGTCAAGACCAGATTCCGCTGGAGGCAAACTCGGTGCCGATCAAAATGATTTTGACGTATTTCTTATTGTTGAGCATATCGGCGAGGCTGGCGGCTCAGCCCGCCCCCCAACCTCAGGGCCAAGCGCAAGAACAAATTGGCTATAAGTCCGCCGCCAATGCCGAAAACAAGAAAACCCTCTTACTGAAAGACTTTGAACCATTGTCCATGTTGCAAGCTCCAGCGCACAACGTGGACCGGGCCAAATACTACGTGATTGACGTTCACAATCACGTCAACGACGCCATGCGAATCGACGACCACATGCCGCCCGAGCGCGTGGTCGAGATCATGAACCAGACCAACGTGAAGACAGTCGTGATCCTGACCGGTATGTGGGGAGAAAAATTGCAACATGTGATCGACGAGATGGTCAAGCCTTATCCCGGACGCTTCATGGTTTTCGCGCAGATCGACTGGAGCAAGATTGATGATGCAAACTTCAGCCAGGAGATGGTGGCGCAGCTTGATGATGCGGTGGCACGGGGCGCACGCGGTCTGAAACAGTTGAAGGATCTCGGCTTAGGTATACGCGATAAGTCGGGAAAGTTGGTGGCAGTCGATGATCCGCGCCTCGATCCTATCTGGGAAGAATGCGGACGGCTTGGCATTCCAGTTTCCATTCACGTCACCGATCCTGAAGCCTTCTTTCATCCTGTCGATAACACGAATGAGCGCTACGAGGAATTGATCGAACATCCGGATTGGAGTTTCTATGGTCCACAGTTCCCCAGCAAGGAATCGATCTTGGCGGCACGTGATCGCATGTTTGCCAGACATCCGCACACGACGTTTGTGGCGCTGCACATGGCGAACTGGCCGGAAAACCTCGACTACGTTTCTCATCTATTGGATACGCTTCCTAATGTGATGGTCGAATTCGGAGCGCGCGAAGCCGAACTCGGCCGGCAGCCTCGCCGCGCCCGCGAGTTCTTCCTCAAGTATCAGGACCGCATTATGTTCGGCACCGACAACGGCATGGACGAAGCTATGTATCGCAATCATTTTCGCTGGCTGGAAACCGCGGACGAATACTTTGACTACTGGGGATACCCGGGACAAGGGCGATGGAAGATTTATGGCATGGAACTTCCGGACGCTGTTTTGGAAAAGATCTACCACAAGAACGCGGAACGCATCTTCGGCCAGTTCCGGGGTAGCGGGGCGGGCAAACACAAATAATTCCAGAAACGTAGCAAGCTACGTTTCTACAATCGCAACTGTTGGGACAGGCGCTAAACGAGCGTCACCTGAATCCCTGTTTTCTTCAGTGCCGCGAGGTCGGATTTGGAAATCCCGCGATCCGTGATCAGATGGTGCAATGCCGATAGCGGTGCAATCGACGACAGGCTGCGGCGCCCGAATTTACTCGAGTCACAGACCGCGACCGCGACTCTGGAAATGTCCATCATCGCCCGGTTGACTTTCGCTTCCAGCAGATTCGGTGTACTCAATCCATAATGCACATCGAAGCCATCCACGCCCAGGAAAAGAATATCTGCGTTCAAGCGCCGCAGCGTTTCTTCAGCGATGGGCCCGACCAGCGAGAACGAGTTCTTCCTCAGAGTGCCGCCGGTCAGGATGACCTCGACGGAGGAACCAGACAGTTCCGCCGCGATATTCACCGCATTGGTGATGATGGTAAGGTTGTCAAAGTTTCGCAGCGCCCTTGCGATGGCGGTGGTCGTGGTTCCGGAGTCAAGAATGACGACTTGACCTTCTCTCACCATGCGAGCGGCGGCGGCCGCGATTTGTAACTTCTCCTTGCGGTGCAGCTTTTCTTTTTCCCGCAAAGTGGGATCTTCCAGCGCGCCTTCCCGGGCCGGCAGGGCGCCGCCGTGGGTCCGGTGGATGCGGCCGTGCGCCTGGAGAATGTCGAGATCTTTTCGGACGGTGACCTGAGACGTGCGGAAATGTTTGGCTAATGCGCCAACCAGCACACGTCCGTCCCGGTTCAATATTTCCAAGATCAGTCTGCGGCGCTCTTCGTTCAGCACGGGGTTGCTCATAGGTTCTCCGGCCAAAGTGGTATTTTACGCTTGACAGGCAACTAGAACGAAAGTAAAAGGTATTAAACGCAAGCATACGAAAGCTTGCGTGCTTTTGACCTTCGCAGGAGGTCCTCCATGCGAGTCCGGAATGATGAGCGTTTTCCGGGTGGGCTTCAACTGGTTTTCGCTGCGTGTATCGTTCTTCTTCTTCAGTCGACACTGCTCGGACAGGCGAGCTATCAAGCCCAGCTTCGCGGAGTCGTGTCCGATAAGACAGGAGCCGTTGTACCCAATTCCACGGTTACGATCACCGAGACCGGCACCAATTTGTCGCACAATGCCACGACCGACCATTCGGGGGAATACATCCTGCGGGCGTTGCGGCCCTCCAGCTATCTTGTGAAAGTCGTAGCGGCGGGTTTTCAAACGGCGGAGCAGAAGGACGTGGTTCTCGCGGTCGGCCAGGAGACCAGCCTGAACTTCACGCTGCGCCCTGCCGGCACGTCGACGGTGGTCCAGGTGACGGAGGCAGCGCCGCTGCTGGATACGGACAGTTCCACCCTGGGCACGGACATCACCAGCAGGTACGTAAAAGAGATTCCCCTGCTCAACCGAAGCTTCTTCGGCTTGGTTTTTCTGAATGCGGGCGTGAGTGAAACGGCGGGTTCGGGAACCTCCGATACTTATCCCAGCGGAACGAATTTCGTGTCTAACGGCCAGCGCAACGCCACCGCGGAAGTGCGCCTGGACGGAGCGCTCATCAGCGCTCCAGAGCAAGGCGAAGGCGGAAATTCCAACGTATATTACGAGCCGTCGGTAGAAGCCGTGCAGGAATTCAAAGTTCAGAGCAACAGCTTCTCGGCAGAGTTTGGCAGCAACGGCGGCACGGTCGTCAACATGGCGCTGAAAAGCGGGACCAACGCTCTCCATGGCACGGGCTGGTGGTTTGGTCAGCGTTCGGTTTTGGATGCCAACGATTTTTTCAGCAACCAGGCGGGCTTGCCCCGTCCCGATCACTCGCGCGACCAGTACGGCTTTTCCCTGGGAGGACCGATCCGCAAGAACCGGACATTCTTTTTCGTGGATATGGAGCGCGTGCTCGAAGCCGACCCGGTGCCGATTGTCGCCACCGTTCCCACTGCTGCGGAGCGTACCGGCGACTTTTCTCAAGCCCTGATCACTGATCCGAACACGGGGGTGGTCGTTTCAAACCTCATTTTCAATCCTCATCAGGTTGACCCGAATGGAGTGCGAACCGCTTTTGCCGGCAACGTGATTGGCCCGCAGTGGCAGGATCCAATCGGACAAGAAATTCTCGCTCTTTATCCACTGCCCAATCAGGCGGGGAATCCCGACGGGACCAACAACTTTCGCGCTAACACAATTTCCAGCACCAAGACTCTGCAGTTCGATGCCAAGGTCGATGAGCAGCTTTCGGACGCCATGCATCTTGCTGGAAGGTTCAGCCACCTGCACTCTTTCAATGCGGTCCCTACCATCCTGGGCGACGGCGAATTTAACGATGGACTTAACCAGTTGACCAGCGTGGAGAACGCGAGCGTGCAGCACGACTGGAACATCCGGCCAACTCTGCTGTTGAGCAGCCGCTTTTCTATCGACTACGTCTATGCTCCGGGGTTCACTAACTATCCCAAAGCAAGTTCGGTCGGATTTCCTTCACTCCTGGACAACGCCAATGCCGGAATCTCGCGGATGCCCGGCATCCTGACCGATTCTCCATGGACTTCGTTGTTCGACCAATGCTGTGTGGACACGAAGTTTTCCCACACTCTGTATTCGTACTCGTCCGCATTGGCCTGGGTGCAAGGCCGGCACAACATCAAGTTTGGTGGGGAACAGCGACTTTTCTACAACAACTTTCAGCAACCGCCTTACCCCACCGGCTACTTTCACTTTGCGCAGACGGTTACCGAAAACCTTGTTGGCGCCTTCAACCCTGACCAGGGCAATCCGTTTGCCGACATTCTGACGGGAATAGGGGACTACGGAGGAATCGCCATCTATCCTCAGGTCATGAACCGCTCCAAAGAAACCGGTTTTTACGCGCAGGATAATTGGAAAGTTACGCCCAGGTTGACGGTAAACTTCGGCCTGCGTTACGAATGGAGCACGCCGTACAACGAGGCCCAGAACCGGCTGCAATTCAGCGATTTCACGGGAACCAGCAGCGTGACGGTTCCGGGGCTTCCCCTGATTTCGGGACCGCTCAAGGGGATTACAGAATTCGCCAACTCGAGCCAGCGCAATGTGCCGGTGGACCGCAACAATTGGGCGCCGCGCCTGGGCTTTGCTTATCAGTTCGCGCCCAACACCGTGGTTCGCGGCGGCGCGGGAATCTACTATGGGGCGAACGTCGCCACCAACTTTCAATTTCCGGGATCGGCGTTCCGCAAAGACGGCGTGGTTTATTTCACGCAAGATAACTTTGAAACCCAATATGCTACTTTCGAAAACCCCTTTCCCGCCGGACTGCCCGCTCCCCAAGGCAAGAAATACGGTCCCCTGGCAGACTGGGGCTTCGCCAATCAAAATGATCTGGGCACGACCGAAGCACAAAACGCCGACATTTATCAGTGGAGTTTCGGAGTGCAGCGGCTATTGCCGTGGCAGTTGGTGGTCTCCGCAGATTACTCCGCGAACCGCAGCACGCACCTGCCTTGGGGCGGGAATGGAGGAGTTTGCGGTTGCGGTACAACTACCAGGGACCGCAATTTCATCCCGTCGGCGATTCGCCAGCAGTACAACACACTCGACCTCTACAACCAACTGCACAACACAGTGAACAATCCGTTTTACTCGCTCTTCGTTGGTCCAAATGCGATTTTCAACGAACCGGACTCGTTATACACCAACCCGCAAATTCCGCTGATCAATCTGCTGCGGCCATACCCTCAATTCGATGGTCCATTTGAAGGACTTCCTCTGCTGGAAGCGCAATCTTTCTATAACGCGCTGCAGGTTCGCTTCGAGAAGCGTGCCAGCCACTACATCAGCTTCGAGGGCGGATACACGTTGTCCAAGTCCACGGACAACTCAGCCGCTGGCCGCAACGCGTTCATTGGCACGCTCGGTTCGGACAACCCGCAAGAACTGGACAATCTGCAGGCGGAACACGCCATCAGCGCCAACGATGCAACCCATCGCCTGGCCATGGCCATTATCACCGACGCTCCCATCGGGCGCGGGCGCTGGATCGGGCGAGACATGAACAAGGCCATGGACGCGTTCGTGGGAGGCTGGACGATCTCCACCATCCTGACCTACCAGACCGGCCAGCCTATCGACATTGGGATTTCACAACCGACGCTGGACGATGGAAATCAGCGACCCAACGTGCTCTGCAATCCCAACAGCGGCGTGGGCGCGCATCATTCGGCGCTCACCGGGTTGAGCACTTTCAATTCCAATTGCTTCGCGTTTCCTGCTTATGAGCAGCCGGGAGATGCGCCCCGCTATTTTTCCAATCTGCGAACCGATGGAATTCACAACATCGATATGGCGCTCGATAAAGAATTTGTTCCGCGGGAAGGCATGCGCCTGGAGATCCGCGCCGAGTTTTTCAATTTGTTCAATACGCCGCGCTTTGCGCTGCCCGACACGCTTTACGGAGATTCAACCTTCGGGCAGATTTCGTCCACGGTGCAGGGAAGTACGCCCCGCCACGGCCAACTCGGAGTAAGGTTCGAGTTCTAGTAGGTGGACGCGGGCGTCCTCGCCTGTGCGGGGGCGAAAGTGATCTTTCGTAGAGACGTATCGTGCTACGTCTTAGGCTGCGGACGACCAGTGGTAAAGGCATAGTCGAATGAAGAGAAGTGCATACAGTGCGATGTTGGTTCTCGTTCTGCTCTCTCCGGTTCTGCGAGTTGCCCCCGATTCCACGGAACAGAATGGGGCGAGCCAGAATTGGACCAACTACGTGCGCATTGGCGCCTACGGCCTGCGCAGCGACAATGTAGACCAGATTGTGCGAAGCGCTCAGGAAGATAGCGTCTCCGGCATCGAAGTGGACAACGACATTCCCGGCCGCTATGAAAGTTTCGTAAACCCCGAAGAAAAGCTGAAGGCAATTCGCGCCGTGGCCGAGAAGGCCCACGCCGTGGGCAACCACGCATTCGTGTACATCGCGGGAACGGAGTGCATCACGGCCAACGCCGACAAGACTTCTCACACCCTCGCCAAAGAACATCCCGATTGGTTGCAGAGGAAGATCACGGGAGAGCCTGCAATCTTTGGCGGAGGAACGGCTTTTTGGATTGCGAAGGGTGATGAAGACGTATGGGTCACTCCTTATGCGCCAGCGTGGCGCAAGACCTACATGGAGCGGGTGAGGCAGATTGCGGCTACGGGCATCGATGGAATCTATGTGGACATTCCCTATTGGATGACGCACTTCGACGGTTGGGAAGACACCTGGGCCAGCTTCGACGATTACACCGTGGCCGCGTTTCAGAAGCAAACCGGCTTGAACGCGAAGAAAGACCTGAAGCTGGGAGAGTTTTCCGACCCCAGCTTTCGCAAGTGGGTCGAATTCAGAATTCAAACCTTCACCGACTTCATGCAAGAGATTGACCAGAGTGCAAAGTCCGTCAATCCCGCGATCAAAACCATTCCGGAAATTTATCCCGGCATTGAAGAAGAGTCGGTTCGCGTTGGCGCAGATGTGTACAGTCTTTACGCCGTCGTCGATGCCGTTGCGCATGAATACGAATTCGGTGCCGGGGATCATATGGCGTCATCCAGAACCCCGCTGGACTGGTTCAGTTACCAGGTAGGCATGCACTCGTTTCGCGCCTTCGCCGAAGGCAGGGCGACTTGGATTCTGAACTACTCTTGGGATGGCGATCGGAAAGTCGACCGACGGGAATCGATGATGAATCTGGCAGTCTCAGAAATCATGGCAGGAGCAAATTTCTGGGACGCGCCGGGGCACTCGATGGCCGGATCGAACGACCTGCCAACGCGAAGGAAAATATTCTCCTGGATTAAGGCCAACGAGAAGACTTTTTACTCGCCACGAACGCCGATCACTCCCATCGGGGTGTACTTCTCTCCCCAAACCCGCAACTTCTTCGCCAAAGAGTTTGTCGCTTCGTATCGCGGGATTCTCATTCTGCTCATGCAGAAACACCTGGAGTTTCAAATTGTCACTCCCCGCACCCTGGCCGGTTTCCAGGGAGGCGCCTTGATCCTGCCTGACGTACGGCTCATAAGCGACCGCGAAAACTCCTTGCTGCATAAGTATGTGGCGCGAAACAACGCCCTGGTAATCACGGGAGTAAATGCAACCGGTATTGGCAACGCGGCAAACGTGATCCGCCTCGACAAGTGTCCGGGCAAGGACTACAGCGCAGCCTTGCAAAAGGACTTCGACGCCACAACACCGGATCGAGAGCACGAATTCCTCGCAAGCCTGAGATCTGAAGCCGCGGTCCATGTGATTGCATCCCCGCTGTTGGCCACGTCGATTACTCAAGTAAACGGCACTCCCCACGTCTTCTTTGCAAACTTCGCCGGGCTGCGCGGGGGAGTCAATCCCGTCCAGACTCCACAGACCGATGTGCAAGTCACCATAGTCGGGGCGACGAAGAGGGGAGGATTCTTTCTGCCGTTTCTTGGCGACGAGCAAAAGTTAGACGGAATCGTCAGCGCCGGCGGCGTCACTTACCATCTTCCCGCGATTGAGAAAGGGGCGGTATTTTGGTACGAGCCGTGATGTTTCACACAATCCAACATGCGTGTGGTCAAGTGAATCGAGGAGTGATTGAAGGTGAATGCTCTTTCTGAATTGTTGAAGCTGCCGGATGGCGAGAAGAAAACGCGCGGGTTGGTGCATACCCCTGCGGAAATCGCGCAGCAGCCCGAGACCTGGCAGACTACGTTCGATCTGTTCAAGAGTAGATGTCCGGAGGTCGGAGATTTTCTGACGTCCGCGGGTTTAGCCGTGGACCCTCGCCTCAGACCAACGGTCTTCCTGGTTGGCGCCGGAACCTCCGACTACATTGGGCAGTCTCTTGCTTATTTATTTCGCAAAGCGTGGCTGTGCGAAGTGATTGCAGTCCCGAGTACTGATCTGCTTACGCACATGGATGAGATTTGCGCTCCCGAGAGAAAGTATTTGTGGATTTCTTTTTCTCGATCCGGCGACAGTGCAGAAGGCGTGGCTGTCCTAGAGAGAGCCTGCAAGCGCCGCCCCGATATTTACCACCTCGTGATTTCCTGCAACGCGAACGGGCGAATGATCCGCGCCAACATCGGTAACCCCCAAGTGTTTAGCATTTGTTTAGATGATGCCGTGAACGACCGGGGATTGGCGATGACCAGTTCGTTTTCCAACATGGTCGTCTGCGGCCAATGCCTGGCCCACGCCGACGACTTGAAAAGATACGAACCTGTCCTGCTGCAACTGATTGATGCCGGAAAGACCTTACTCCCGATTGCGGCGGATTGCGCAGCTGCCCTCGCCAAAGAGCCGTACACCAAGGCTTGTTTTGTCGGATCGGGACCACTAAGAGCCGTGGCCAGGGAATCTGCGCTCAAACTATTAGAGCTCACGGCGGGCCGGACCGTTACTATGTCAGAGTCTGCTCTGGGTTTGCGCCATGGTCCCATGGCCGCTTTGGGAGAGGATACGTTGTTCGTATGCTTTCTTTCAGGCAACCGGCGGGTTCAGCAGTATGAGCGGGATCTACTCCAGGAAATTGGGCAGAAGCGCCTGGCCAGGACCCGAGTTGTCGTCGCGGGAAGTGCAGAATCGGCAATGGACTCGCTGGCTGAACACTTTGTCGCGCCAGCCGGATCAGTCGCTGTCGCCGATGAGTACCGCGCAGCTGTGGACGTGATCTTCGGGCAAACGCTGGGCTTATTCTTTTCGCTACGATGGAAACTGCGGCCCGATTGTCCCAGTCCCAATGGCGCCATCAGCCGCGTCGTACAAAATGTCGGCATTCATTCCTGACTGAACCATCGCAACGTATGAGAGGAACCTTTGAATGATTGAAGTCTGTGTCGTCGGCGAACTTAACCTGGATCTTATTCTCTACGGATTGCCTAAAGACTTGGTGCTCGACCGGGAACACCTGGCCAGCAATATGGCGTTCACGTTGGGAAGTTCGTCGGCGATCTTCGCGCACAACTTGTGCGTGCTGGGGACGCAAGTGGGTTTCATATCAAGAATCGGCGCCGACCCCCTGGGAGCCATGGCCGCGGAGCGACTGGCTGCCGTGGGCGTCGACACCAGTCGCATGAAGCGAGGCACGGGAAAGACCTCCACCGGCCTTACCGTCGTGCTCCCTTACCCGCAGCACCGATATATGCTGACGTATCCCGGAACCATGTTTGAGATGCAGTATTCAGACATCGACATGGATTACCTCCGTACGGCCCGCCATTTGCACCTTTCTTCCTTCTACCTGCACCGTGCTCTCCGTCCGCGAATCCTGAACTTGTTTCGGCAAGCGAAAGAGGCGGGTCTCACCACCTCGCTCGACACTAACGACGATCCGGACAATCAGTGGGCGCCAGATCTGCTGGATGTCTTGAAATACGTTGATGTCTTCCTCCCCAATGATCGCGAGGCCAAAAAAATCGCACGGACCGAGGACCTCTCGCAGGCGCTCAATCTCCTTGCCGGGCTCTCGAAGGTTGTGGTCGTGAAGCGCGGCTCGGGTTCCGCGATATGTCGAAGAGGGGACGAGCAGTGGAGCCTGGCGCCGCCGGCCGTCCAGATGATCGACGACATTGGCGCCGGAGACACTTTCGATGCCGGTTTCATTCACTCGTACTTGCTGGGAGCAAATCTGGAGGACTGCCTGGCCTTCGCCAACATTGCAGCCGCGTACTCGGTGACCAAGGAAGGAGGCACAGAAGGGTTTCGAGATCGCAGCACGCTGCTCAGCTTCATTCGCCAGCAATGGAGTCTAACCGGAAGAGAAGCCTTGCCGGCGAGGGGTTAGGCGCACACGCCAAGTGATTCGCCTTAAAATTGGTGCGGAAGGGGGGATTTGAACTACTCCATCACGTTGATAACACGTAACTTATTGATCTTGCATTCGGCCTAAAGGCCGAAATGCCCCACAATCCCGCTTCCATTGTACGTTTATTGTACGGAGAAAGCGCCGCAAAAAGAGAAAAACGCGCGGAAGGCTTTTTCTCTCCAATGCTGCCAACAACAGTTTGACATCCGCCCCTCCCATCGGTCAAGGCCAGCGACTCCCCCGTAGCGGGGTCAATTCCCCGCTTGCCCGTGACACGACCAGAATCCCGACCGCCGGCCTGATTACGCTACCCAATGCTGTAAGATTGCCGACCAGTGATGAAGTTTCTTCTCCTTGCCACTAAGGCTCTTTTGGTCGCCACCGCGGTTCTCGTAGCCGTTGGTTGGTGGTACGTGTATACGGGAACCCCGCAACACTCATTAGCGCTGTTGGCTGATGCCGTCAAAGCGAAAGACTATGAGACCGCACGCTACTTCGTAGACGACGAACGTATAGCGGACACGGCCAGCAAATCATTTCTTGATGATGCAATGAGCCGCGCCACACAAGACATTAAGGCAGACGACAATCCATTCTCAGGGTTCGGGGTCGCGGCTCTCCAAATGATGGCTCCCCGGTTACGCGAAACGGCTAAGGACCAAATCAAGGACTCGATCAGACAAGCGCTCAGCGGAAATGACACACTGACAAATACGAAGGACGCTCAACGATGGAACTCCAACCGCTTGTCCGATCTGCGAATTGCTGAGTGCGTCGTATCCGGCAATACAGCAGAAGTGGTTATTCGTGGAATACCCCAGCCGAATCCGGCTCAAATAACAGAGGTTCATCTGAGGATGGCGAGGATCCCCGACTCGCGCAATTGGCGCATTGAAGAGATACCCGAAGTCGGGCAAGCATTCGTAAAGCTACTGGACTTGGATGCGCTCCAGAAAGCGCCCGCAGAAACCACCGCCGCCGTCGCTGCTGCCAGCGTTCCGGCTGTAACTGTATCCAAGCCGGATCGCGTTCTCGAACCAACCGTTTCCTCCGTGTGCGGCGTCGACTTTCGGAACATACGCATTTTCGACGAGGGTCGGGGGAGTGCGCCGCTGACTGATGGGAAGTATGAGCGGGAGGCTGATTCCCATGAGTATGTAAATCTAAAGGATATTGTTTGCTTTGGACACGGCGAGGGTGCTGGGGAACACGCCCTGATTACAGCCGAATGGACGAGTTGCGGAGGTAGCTGTAATAGCTCGGGTATTGTGCAGGTATTCGAACTTCGCGGCGGCCATCCGGTCATAACGCAGCAGATAGACTACGACTCTCATGCGGAAGGAACCGGTGCAAAGTTCGACAAGGACTCGCTGACGTTGACAATTACGGGACGAAGCGACGAAGAGAGTCCTCACTGCTGCCCAAAGAGCTTGGACGTGGTCACGTACCGATGGCAAGGGCAGCAGTTTGTGCAGAGCAGCTATAAGCGAGTACCAGCTCCGTCGTCGTAGGGGCAACGTCCGCTTGCGACCTGACGCCGATACGGTCACTCACAACCCGAATCACTCCAATTCTTCCCAGCTATTCCGGCCAGGAATAGCTGTCCGCCGAACATTCATTGGACAGCGTGATTTAATGCGGTTAGTTTTGCGCCAAAAGCAGCTCGCTTCTGCTACTGGAGGTGCATATGCCACGCTGGTCATCAGTCCGTTTCATCCGCCAAATCCAGCTCGTTGCTCGGTCGAAGTGGGCACGTCCGACCGCCGCTCTTGTCACCCTACTTCTGGTCCTGCCTGTGGCCGCGTTTGCACAGGGTTCGCCGTTCGACACCGGCTTTAACGCCATCCAAAGCCTCTTCACGGGGACCATTGCGAAGGTAGCCAGTCTCGTTGCAATCGTCATCGGAGGCTACGGCTTCGCGCACGGCGAACCCGGCGCAAAGAAGGCCCTCGCGGGTGTTGCCGCCGGAACCGGCATCGCTGTTCTTGCCGTGAATGTCCTGAGTTGGCTCTGGGGCGTATAGCGTCCTTCCCAACCAGCGGCAACCCGCGCTTTAGGCGAGGGACTTATGCCAGACAAAGCACAGCAGAAGCATCGCACAAATCGAGTCTTCAAGAGTCTGCACAAGCCGCTCACTTATTTGGGCGTTGAGCGGACGCTCTTCTACTTCGTCTGTGTGAGCGCCGTGGGCGCCTTCAACCTCTTCAATTCCATCCTGGCCGGTATCGCCGTCTTCGTTGGCGGCTTTGCCTTCGGCCATTGGGTAACGAACAGCGATCCGGCATTCCTCCGCATCCTCGCAAAGTCCGAATGCTACAAGCTGCGCTATGACGCCGCGAAGCAGGAAGTTCCCCGAGTGGAGGTAGTGTGATGCTGCGTCTCGATAAAGTCATCAAGCCGTGGAAAGAGAGTGCGGCTCTCAACGACCACATCAACCTCCATGGCTTCTGGAACGAGACGGCCTTCCTTACCAAGAGCGGTGATGTCGGCATGATTCTCAGTGTTCCGGGCGTGGACTACGAAAGTCTGGACCGCTCGGAACAGGAGTATGCGGTCAAGCGATTGGAGGCAGCGCTCAAAGCGTTTGGCCCAGGCTTCCATGTTTACCAATACCTCTTCAAATCGAACCGCCCCGACATTCCATTCGCCACCTATGATGACCCCATTGTCGAAGCGGCTATTGACCAGCGACGGAAGTTCTTTGAAGCGAAGCGGGACCATCTCTATCAAGTTGAAATCTTCTACTGCGTCCTGCTCGAAGGCGCCCGGTCGAAGACCGGCGTCGGCACGGCGCTAGCTCGCCTGTTACGCGATCCAGAGGGCGCGATTGCCGAACTCAAATCGCAGTTCACCAACGACAGCATGAAGAAGTTGTTGCGGACGCATATCGAGCGCGATCTTCAACGGCTCGACCAGAACGTGCAGGCATTCGCTCGGCAGCTCGCAGATTTCATGCAAGTCGAGGTCTTGAATCGGCAGGGGCAATTCAGGTTTTTCCGCCGCTTGCTGAATTATGACGACTGGCGAGTTGCCGGCCGACCGCAGTCCACCCAGTTCCTCGATTATCAGGTGGTCAACTCCGACATCGAAGCCGAACGCGATCATCTGCGGGTAGGCGATCACATCGTCCGTGTGCTGACGATGAAAGAGGCCGTCACCGAAACGAGGCCCCTGGTACTGGACGCGCTGCTGAAGATTCCGGGCAACTTTTATGTCGTCACCGAGTGGACGCCTCTCCCCGCGGACAAGGCCCGCAAAGAAGTAAACAAGCGCCGACGCCACTTCAATATGTCCAAGACAGGGTTTGTCTCCCAAATGGGCAACGATGCCACCCAGACGAACCCACGCGACATGCTGGTGGACGAGTCTAAGCAGGCGGATATCGAAAACCTTGGCGATTGCCTGCGCGTCCTGGGCGACGGTCAATCGCTGGGCGACTTCTCGCTCACGATTGTGCTGTATGGCCGGTCACGAACGGAACTCGATCAGCTCGTGGCTGAGTTCACTGGCGTCTTCACCAACGCGGACGGCAATCTGTTCGCGGAAACCTACAACCAGTTGAACGCTTATTTCGCCACCGTGCCAGGCAACTATGCCATGAACCTCCGCCAGTTGTATCTCCTGAACACGAACTACGCCGACCTGTCGTTTCTGTTTACGATCCTCCCCGGCGAAAAGACGAACGCGCATCTCGGCACGGAGTATCTGGCTGTGCTCGAAACCGACAACAGCACGCCCTACTATCTCAACCTCCATACCGGCGACGTTGCCCACACCCTTATTCTCGGGATGAGCGGTAGTGGCAAGTCCTATCTCTGCGTTTTTCTGCTGCAGAACGCGCAGAAATACGAGCCGCTGACTTTCATCTTTGATATCGGCGGCAGCTTCCAGTCGCTTACGACGATATTCAAGGGCTCCTATCTCAATGTGGGTCAGGAAGCGCGGGACTTCACCATCAACCCCTTCTCGCTGCCTCAGACCAAAGAGAACCTACAGTTTCTCTTCAGCTTCTTCCGCGTGCTCATTGAGGGTAACGAGCAACGTTACCGAATCGACTTCAAGGAGGAACGCCGCCTGTGGGACGCTATCGAGCGCATCTACGTACTCGAACCGAACCAGCGTACGATCTCAAACTTTGGCAACATCATTGGCGAGTTGAAAGAACGCCTCCACCGCTGGACCCGCGGCGGACAGTACGGCTTCCTCTTCGACAACGCCGAGGACACGCTTTCGTTCAAAAGCTTTCAGACGTTCAATTTCCACGGCTGGAACGATGCGCCGGAAGTCTTGGAACCACTGCTGTTTTATGTTTTGCACCGGGCATCGAATGAGATCACTGACCCCAAAAAGCTCCGCACACCCAAGTTCTTCCTGCTCGACGAAGCGTGGCTCTTCATCAAGAACGAGACGATCCGCAATTATGTGGTGCAGGCGCAGAAAACATGGCGCAAGCACAAAGCGGCGATGATTCTGGCGACCCAATCCATCAAAGAACTTGAGGAATCGGGGATGCTAGCGATAGTGGCCGAGAGTTGCCCCACGAAGATCTTTCTCGCCAAC
>Ga0207037_10071_pt1 | contig 34536 bp, 33 predicted proteins | sample Alteio_BWMinCont_75_FD_153268 | JGI IMG/M metagenome (GOLD analysis project Ga0207037, IMG submission 153268) | Enriched cells from forest soil in Barre Woods Harvard Forest LTER site, Petersham, Massachusetts, United States -... | ecosystem: Environmental > Terrestrial > Soil > Temperate forest >... | reverse complement strand
AAATAAGTTTTGTGGGAGGGGCAAAGCCAAGATAACCATTGGCCGATCCTAAATCCTTATCAAGAACGACAACGGCCCAATCCCCTGCGTAATCTTTTTCAGGTTCTAGGGTGCCCACCCTTGCAGATACGGAATTGGCCTGGGCCGTAAACTCACCATCTCTATAATTGAGCTGAAAATTAACGGGAACAATTTTGCCACGGTCTTCAACGCAATGGGCCGCCGTCAACACAAGTCGCTTGCCGACAAGAGTTCCCGTGCAGAGATAGGGCCAAATCTTCTTTTTTTCCGGATTCAGAGCATGGAAGGTAATTCTGCCAATGGCTGACCAAGGCGGTACGGCAGTAACCATGGGTTCTCGAGTGTCCTTGCCATCATCTAAGAAAACAGAAGGCCCTCCAAAGGCCAAGAGGGAGTGTGCCAAAAAACTTGAAATTATTAGAAAGCCAGCCAGTGTTTTAATGATTTCATCCCCCCACCTATGTAAGAGTCATGAGCAGAAAAGATGCCAAGGTGGTATCGCCTATATTGGAGCAGGAACTCGTCACCGAATAAAAATCGAATACCCTGAAGAAAAAAATACCGACCTAACGCCCCGCAGTAACGCGATACAACCCTTGATTAAACCTCAAAAAAATGTGATTTTTTAGCGACACATGACCAAAGATAATAATCTTAAAGAGGTTTAAATAAAATGTTAGGACTTTTCTTGTCCACTGCACTGGCCCAAGGGGCTCCCGCTGCCGCGGCTTCAAAGCCAACAATGGCCGAAACACTTTTTCCTTTCGCCATCATCTTGATTTTTTTCTACTTATTTTTAGGAAGGCCTCAGCAAAAAAAATTAAAGGAACAACAGAGTTTTCTTTCAAGCCTTAAGCGTGGTGATCAAGTGATCACGAGCAGTGGGATTCACGGGGAAATCACAGGAATTACCGAGAAGTTTGTAACACTTCAAGTGGCCGATAACGTCCGCTTAAAAATATTACGTTCACACATTCTTGGGTCAGCAACTAAAGAGGGGATCTCATGAGGACCGGATGGCGAATAATCACAATTTTCTTTGTCTTAGTTTTAGCGATCATTTTTTTCGTCCCCAATTTGGCAAATATTTCTTGGTGGCCCACAAAAGATAAAATTCGTTACGGCCTAGATATTCAAGGGGGCCTTTATCTTGTTATGGGGGTGGACGTTCCCGCGGTTTTGCGCGAGAGCAGTGATCGCCTGGCAGAAACCATTGCTACCGAAAGCAAAGAGAACAATGTTGTTCTCGCCTCAAGCGCTCGGGATAAAGCCAATCCAGATAGTTTAGATATTCATATTAAAACTAATTCTCAAGGGGATTCGGACAAAGTCCGCGAGCTTTTGAAGAAACAATATGGAACAAATCTTCTCGTCAACTCCGGGAGTAGCGACACCGAACTTGTTGTTCGTTACAGTGATCTCTATCTTACGGATTTGAAAAAACGGACCATTGAGCAGAGTATTGAAACAATTCGAAACAGGATCGATGAATTCGGTGTCAGTGAACCCAGCATCACGGCCCAAGGTGATAATCGTATTCTTATTCAACTTCCCGGAATTCAAGATGCACAGAGAGCAAAAGATCTTATCAATAGAACGGCCCGCTTAGAATTTCATATGGTTGATACAAGTATTCCCCAAGCCCAACTTGTGGGTCTTATCGCAGGAGTGGAGAAAGCAGGCAACTTTCAACTCAAAGGGATGAAATACAGCGAGTACATTGCTAAAATAGATGAAGGCCTTAAAGGAAAGATTCCAGAAGACACAAAAGTTTTATTTGAAAAAAATGAAAACGCAGTCAATCTTGAAGCGGGAAAAGTTCCCTATCTCTTGAAAAAAGAAGTTCCAATTGCGGGCGACAATCTTAAAGATGCGTATGTTGCCATCAAACAAGATTATAACGAGCCCTACGTTTCCCTTTCATTTAATCCTGAAGGTGCAAATAAATTCGCAACTTTGACGGGCGAGAATATACACAAGTATCTGGCTATTGTTCTGGACAACGTTGTTTACTCAGCCCCCATTATTAATCAAAAAATTCCAAACGGAAATGCGCAGATCAGTCTCGGTGGAAGTAGGAATCGCCAAGCGATGATGGATGAAGCTAAAGGAATCAGTATGGCCCTTCGTGCCGGAGCCCTTCCTGCAGCGCTGGAACAGATGGAAGAAAGAACTGTGGGACCGACCATGGGGCTTGACAGCATTAATCGCGGGAAAAAGGCGAGCATGATTGGCGCCATCCTCGTTATTTTATTTATGTTATTTTACTACAAAGGTGCGGGGCTTTTAGCCGATATCGCCCTTCTGATAAACGTCTTTTTAATTTTGGCTGTTCTCACTGCCCTTAATGCCACTCTGACTTTACCGGGTATTGCGGGTATTGCCCTGACAATTGGTATGGCTGTTGATGCCAACGTTATTATTTTCGAACGTATTAGGGAGGAGTTGAGACATGGTGCGAGTTATAAGTCGGCCATTGTCTTAGGTTTTGATCGCGCCTTCTGGGCGATTTTTGATGCAAATATTTGTTCGGCCATCACAAGCCTTATATTAATGCATTATGGAACGGGGCCGGTGCGAGGATTTGCCGTAACCCTTGTAACTGGAATTTTCACATCGATGTTCACAGCGATATTTGTGACTCGTACTTTAATTGATTTGCTCATTGAAAAAGTGGGCTTAAAGAAACTAAGCGTTTAAGGCCGGTACGCCGGAGAGGATAGGATTAGATAATGAGCGAAACACCAAGGGAACATCATTCACAGGTTCATACGGCTCTCAAAAAAGAGGATATCGTCAATATCGATTTCGTTAAAGCGATCGGTATTTGGGCGATTATCAGCGGTGGGCTGACCCTGGCTTCCCTCATTTTAATCTTCACCAAAGGGTTAAACTACGGAATCGATTTTTCCGGAGGTACAGAAGTCCAAGTGAAATTTGCACAAAGTATCACCCCTGAGGCCGTTCGAAGTTTTACCGACGGCCAAGGTTTTAAAGACGCCATGGTTCAACAATTTGGAACCGGGGATAGCAGTGAATATCTTATTCGTCTCGAAGGAAAAATCGGAGCAACAGATCGTGAGACCAACGAAAATTTGAAAGCCACAATTACTAAAGCGCAAACTGCCATTAAGGCAAAATGGCCCGATGCTGAAATTCGCCGCATCGATACGGTCGGCCCTCAAGTCGGAAATCAATTGAAGAGAAACGGAATCTTAGCCGTATTTTACTCTCTTCTTTGTATTCTTATTTATGTTGGTCTTCGATTTGACTACAAATTTGCACCTGGTGCTGTCATCTGTCTCTTTCACGACAGCGTTGTGACCTTGGGAGTGTTTTCCCTTCTTGGCCGTGAAGTTAACGTTCAAATTATGGCCGCTATTTTAACTATTATTGGTTACTCCCTTAACGACACGATCGTCGTCTACGATCGAATCAGAGAGAATTTTACGAAATACAAGGGCCGTCCTCTGGGTGAACTTATTAATAAAAGTATTAATGACACCCTTAACCGAACAATTTTGACAAGCCTAACGGTTTTCTTGGCCACACTTTCTCTTTATCTCTTTGCCGGCGGAGTTATCGAACAATTCTCCTTTGCCATGCTTATCGGCGTAATTCTTGGAACATATTCGTCAATTTATGTTGCCAGTCCTTTTATTTTACTCCTTGATAAATGGAGAAAAGATCCCCTTCATCAACCCCTAAGCAATCAACAACGCAAACCCGCTAAAGCTTGATGGCTTCTTCCTCGACGTGGAAAAAGCGAAGTTCGGGGCCCGAAGAAATTTTGCCGGTCCCCCTTGCCATGCCGCCATTAATTTGGCGCTGGCTTAGTTCCCGGGGTTTCACGGAATCAAAAAAAATTGACGGCTTCTTAGCGCCGTCGCTGGCGTCAATGACCCATCCCTTCAAGCTTAAAGATATGGAAAGGGCCGTAGAACGTCTGGTTGTGGCCCACGTTAATCAAGAAAAAATTTGTATTTATGGCGACTACGATCTTGATGGAAGTTCAGGCATTGCACTCTTAGTTGATGGGCTAAGGCTTCTTGGATTTAAAAATGTAAGTTTCTATCAGCCCTCGCGATTTATAGAGGGCTATGGAATTCATTCCGACGCTTTAGAAGTCATAGCGGGTCGGGGGGATAAAATCGTAATAAGTGTTGATTGCGGAATCACAGCAATCGACGAGGCCATCAAGGCAAAAGAATTAGGTTTAGATCTCATAATCACCGATCATCATCTCGCAAGACGAAACGGAGAAGATGAAATTATTCCCCAGGCCTTTGCCGTTATTAATCCTAATCAAAAATCATGCACGTCAGGGCTAGGTCACCTTTCTGGTGTGGGTGTTGGGTTTTTTCTTTTGTTGGGAATTAAGAGTGTCTTAAGAGAAATCAAATGCGATTTAAAATTGTGCCTTGATTTATTTGCCATCGGAACAATCACTGATATGGTCCCGTTAAGAGCAGAAAATAGAATTTTGGTAAAACATGGTTTAAAAACTCTCTCCCAAACAACTCGCCCCGGCCTTAAGGCCCTTCTTGAAAGGGTAAATTTATGGGGACGTGATCTTGACAGCACCGATGTGGCTTTTACCTTTGCCCCCAAATTAAATGCCCTGAGCCGTCTTGAGTTGGGGATTCGGCCTTTAGATGTCATGATGTGTGCAGATCCGAAGCGGGCAGAAATCTTGGCTGAAGAAGTTATTGGTCTTAACGACAAAAGAAAAAATCTCCAAACCGAACTTGAAGAGAAAATTTTAACCCAATTAGAGTCAGAAAAAGATCAACCGGTTATTATCTTGCAGGCCCCGGGTCATGCGGGAGTTGTGGGGTTAGTGGCTACAAAAGTGACCCAACTCACCGGTAAGGCCGCTTTTATTGTGGCCCTTCACGAGGGCGAAGCCATTGGGAGTGCCAGAGGAAAAGAAGAAGACAATCTTCCAAGGGGTTTGGCCGCCGCAACAAAATATTTAGATCGCTTCGGTGGGCACGCTCAAGCAGCAGGGTTTTCCCTACCACCAGGAAAATTTAATGAATTTAAAATCGCAGTACTTGAGCACTATAAGAAGTTATTAGACGGGACTTTAGAAAAAATCTCTTTAGAAAAGTTTTACGATACGGACGCTAAATTAAACGAGTTTAGCGAGTCATTTATGATCTGGCTTAAGAATGCGGGTCCCTTTGGCGCTGAGAACCCAAACCCCCTGTTTCGCATCACAAACCCCGTCATCAGCGAGGTCAAATGGCTCAAGGGCCAGCATCTCAAACTCGTTTTAAGTGAGGGGAGCCAAAGATTTGAAGCCTTGGCTTTCTTCGCCCAAGGTCAATATGACGTCGAAATCGGGGCTCAAATCGAACTCCTTGCGGAGCCCAGCTGGAACTATTTTCGCGGTCAGCGAAAGCTCCAGTTCTTAATCCGAGATCTTAAAACCCTTTAAATACTTCCTGGACCATTCTTCTTCTTGTGGTTACCCCACAATTTATGCTAACTTCTGCCCCTCACAAGAGGCAAGTGGGGTGAGTGGGGCAACGGGGCCCCACGACACGGCCCCACGAAGGAGAATAGATATGGCTAAAATCTCAATCGATGTCGATGAAATCAAAAAAAATCTCAAAGTCCAGGCTTTGACGGCAAAGGCGCAGTTTAAAGTTTTTGCAAAGAAAGCCCAAAAGGATTTAGAGGCCCATCAGGTTTACAAGAAGGTTGAAACCGCTTTGGAAAAATTAAAATCCAAAGGTTTCGCTCAAGAACTTATTAAGAATCCAAAAGTTCAAGAGATCACCAAGCGCCTTGTTGCCGCTTCTGAACAATTGGAAAAGACCATCGCAAAAAACGCGAGCACCATTTTAGAAGAAGTTAAATCTCGTGTGAACAAGCCTGCTGCAAAAGCTAAGGCCAAAAAAGCAGCTCCGAAAGCTAGAGAAGACAAAGAAGCTTAAGGCCCAAGAAACTTAAAGCTCGTATTTGAGGTCGTATGTTCGAATTGAAGGTCCGTGCCCATTTTTCCGCTGCCCATAAAATCTTGGAGCACCCCGGTAAGTGTGCGCGCCTTCATGGCCATAACTGGAACGTCGATGTCACAGTTACGGCCCGTGAGCTGGACCGCCTAGGTTTGGCCGTAGATTTTAGCCAAATTAAAGATGTCGTCCAGCAAGTGATAGAACCCCTTGATCATGTTTACCTTAACGAGCTCCAAATGTTTTCCACCGTTGAAAACAATCCCACTGCAGAAGTCATTTCTCGATACATCTATAATGAAGTAGCCGGAAGACTTCGAGCTGTCGCTCCTCAGGCCAACGTGAAACGTATTGATCTGTACGAAACAGAGACGTGTTCCGCCTCCTATTTCGAGTAATCTATGGCAGAAGAAACTTATATATCTCTTCTCTCAGGCGGTCTTGACTCCGTAGTTAATTTATTTTTAGCAAAGAAGTCAGGTCTTGTTCTTCGTGCCCTCACTTTTGATTATGGTCAGAGGGCGGCGTTCCCAGAAATTAAAGCTGCAAAATATTTCGCCAGTAAGTTAGAAATTCCCCATGAAGTGATTTCAATTCCTTGGCTTGCAACGTTAACAAAGACAGCCCTTGTCAATAAAGGCGTTGAAATTCCTCAAATTAAAGACTTGGACGATTTAGAAGAAGGAAAAGACACAGCTCAGAAAGTTTGGGTTCCAAATCGTAATGGAGTTTTTTTAAATATAGCGGCGAGCTACGCTGAGTCTTTGGGAGCCCATTATATTGTCCCCGGATTCAATAAAGAAGAAGCGGCCACATTCCCCGATAATTCTCAAAGTTTCATCGATATCAGTAACAAAGCTTTTACTCTGAGCACTCTCACGGGGGTTAAAGTTAAATGTTTTACAACCTCTCTGAATAAAGTGGAGATGGCTCGGGAAGCCGTTAAATTAGGAATTGACCTAAAGAAACTCTGGAGTTGCTATGAAAACGGCGAAGATCCGTGTCTGAAGTGTGAGAGTTGTCAACGCACCACGCGCGCTCTTGAATTGATGGGAATATGAAATATAAATTTGTTTCGGAAAATTTAAAATATGATGGAAGCCAGCTTCGAAGTCTTTTTGGTTATTTAGATCACGGTATCTTAGGTGATTCCTTTATTTCCTTTATCGGCCCTTGCGACATCCCCTTTACAAACATGGTCGATGGCGAAGACTTTCTTGCGCATTCTGAAATAAGAGGTGGGCTTATGCTTCACTTTATTATTGAAGAGTTTGGAAAAAATATAGAACTCGCCGTTACAAGGCAGCGTTTACTCGCATGCCTTGTTAAAGAGGCTCTTGAGAACCTTCACCCAAATAAGAAGTTTTCAAGAGAGGGGGACGACATATTTGTGGATGGGGGAAAGCTTTCTATTAGCATTGCTACGGTAAGTCCTGTTTCAGCTCTTATTCATTTTGCTATGAATATAACTAATGAAGGAACGCCCGTTAAGACGAGCTGTCTTCGGGATTTAAACCTGGAGGGGAGAGAAGTTTCAGAACGGGTTTCCACAGCATACTTGAGGGAACGAGAGGGGATAATGCAGGCGACTCAGAAGGTCCACTGGGTAAAATAAGGTCTTTGGGTTCATTTGACTCTGACATAAAGTCATTCACGTCTTCAAAATCACCAATTCCATCGTAGTCACTCACACCTTCTTCAAGTGAATTTTTAAATATGGCATAAATTCCAGGCTCACTTTTCGTTTCGTATTTTTGACTGCAATAACCCGCCGTCAAAGTGGGTACTAAGAACGTATGAAGATTTTGAAAAGCCGCAGCACTATTCATCTCCCAATTTTTTCTTTCTTGGCATTTCGCATCAACCACTTGAATAAAATCTGCTGGATTCAAAGTTACAGAATCCGTGAAGGCATAAGAAAAAAGTGTATTTCTAAGGGTCGGAGAAAAGTTGGCCATAGGTTGGTTAAGGCCCTGGAGGTTTGAAATAAAATCGTCATAGTTTGGCGCGATTTTGGGATTAGCCAGGCTTGATGCAGTTATGCGCGGAGCGCGAATCTCAAAGTGCAAATGGTAGTTCCTCGTGCTGGGGGGCGCCCCACTCATCGCAATAAAGTCCCCTCGATTTACATGGTCGCCAAATTTTAATGGCCTTGTGAGTTCGTCCTTCTTATCGACCTTGCATGAGTCACTGCTACAAATTCGAAGGAGGTCGTGGGGGGATTTTTTTGAAACAACGGCAAGGGGGTGGGCCATTAATTTTTTGGTGCGGGGATCGATAGCCGTAGGAGGGAGGACGTGCATATATACTGAAAATACAAAAGGGTTAGGCCCTTTTGGATAATTGAGAGGATGTCTCAGGATGAGCACTTGTCCCGCGCCACGAATATGCCCGCTATTAAAAAATACTTCTCCATCGGCCACGGCATAAATGGGTGTTCCTCTGTCCGCATGGAAATCCACACCGGCGTGTCTCTGGAAGAGAAGTCTTTTGAAAAGAGCCACAGTATTTTGATAAGTACTTTTTCCGAAATTATCTGTTTTGCCATTATGAAGAACGGGGGTGTCGGGCAGAGTACCGTCTTTCGAGAGAAGTGACTTAACGATATGCCATGTGTTTTCTAATCGCACTCCGTAAAAAAGATTAATGAGCGCATTGGTTTTAAGGGGAGAATCAAAAATATAAATAGGTTCTTTCTTATCATCTTGAGGAAGGATATCTTGGGCGACTTTTTTAGAAAACGACAAACTTCTTGAGAGGGTGGTATTATAATTAAAGCAGTCTTCAAAATTCTCGTGATAAGAGAGGGCTAAAATTACAGTGCTATCAGAACTTTTTTGTTGGATTTGTATGAAGACCGTATCGTGATCCCGACCGTCAGAAAAGGTGGGGTTCTTGTTACTCGTCCACTTCGTTATTCCCTTTGAATCCCTCATAAGATCGCCAAGGTTTTCTTCCCTTATATTGTTATCATAGAGAATGACTCCCCTGTTTAGAATCACGAATGGGAGTCAGCTTTAATGTATATCGAGAAAAAGCTTCCGGTTGATTTTTTAAATTCTTAACTTTTAAAAAATCTGCCGGAGTTGTTACTTCTTTAAATTCCACACGATACATATTGGGGGTGACCTGACTTTGAAAGTAGGGTTTCGAGGCCTTTGAGGACAGAGCTTCAATAAGGGCGTCGGGTACCTCGTCTAAGTGACCCATTTTAAAAAAAGCACCTTGGGCGCTTTTATCCGCACCTAATGATTTTGTAAGAGCGGGAGAGATCTGAATGGCCGTCCCTCTGAGACCATTAGGGTAGCCCGTACAAAATGTAGGGGTAGTAGGGACAGATAGTATTCGATGAGCTGCTGGGGTCAGATCAGCAAAAGCTGAGGGCGCAAAAAATAAAGAAACTATCATTATAGGGAGTAGACCAATCCACCTCATGGAGTTTGTCCCAATTCAAACCTGAGGCCAGCACAAGCTCAAACACGTTTGGTAGCCCTGTGATTTTTGCAAATTTCGGTGACAATTCTGGTCCCTTTTGGCCAATTTTTGGGACTTAAATTTGACTCCAAAGAAGTGAAAACGTTTTAAATGAGTTTAAAAGTGGAAAGTTTGTGGCGTAGGGCTTGCTCTTTTGGACTCCGGTAGACATTACCAATTTGAGGAGAATTTCATGAATCGCGTTTTGAACGTAATCTTAGTTTCCGGGCTAGCCTGCACACTGGCTTGCGCGCCGGAGACCCGACATCAGCAAGTGGCCCCTCCATCGACTAATAAAGGAGCTAAACCAAACCCTGCGCAAACTCCGGCACCTTCGGTTGTGTTAACGCCGACTGTGGTTCCCGACCCCAATATACCCTTGAATAAATACTTTGATCCCGCTACTGGGGTTTTAACGAATGCTCAAATTCTTCCTCCGAAAACGACTGATAAAGCGGGCTCCCTCGTTTTAGCTTTTACAGAACATGACTCAAAAAATGAAAAACAATCGGGCAGTCTCACTTTAGACGGAAGCGCAACAGTTAAAAGCACCGACGCAAATTTCAGTAATATGACCTATTCTTGTGATACACCCAACGTGACCCCCAACGCTTGCCCCAACATTGAAGTCAAATTCACATGGAATAAATTGGTTGGTGATGCGACGGTCGCCCTTGCTCAAAATCTGATGGTAACAAAAGCTATTGACGCAAAATCTGATGCCACCGTTTTTGGCGGAGCCGTTATTCAAAAATTAATTCTCAAATTGGGGAATTCAGATCCCTTCACTCGAATTAATTCTGAAATCGTAAAGTCTGGACTTAACGATTCGGGCGCTCCTGATGATAAACAATTAAATTCTTCAAATATGTCTATTATGGTTTTTGGACTTCTTCCCGCAGTTGATTTGGACGGCAGTGCCCTCCACACCGTTGAAACTTTGAACGGTTCAAGTGGTCGAATGTCTTCAATTCCCATGTCAGCTACGACCGATAAAGAACATGAGCTTATCTACACTTTAGGAATGCTCAACGATGCAAATGAAGCAAAACTTCTTACATTAACAATTTCAATTCCATTAAATTCTAATGTCGTCGCAGTTGCTGACGGCAGTGATGCCGCTCCCGCCCCAGCTGCGACCGCCGCGACCGCTGGTGCGCCCGTTGTTAAGCCTGATGCCACTGTTGGCAAAGGCGACGGTGCTGCTCCTGGCCCTAACGATGTCGCAGCAGCAGCCCCAGCTTTAGTCCCAACAAAACCCGTGGTCGCCGCTGCTAAACCTAGTCAGCTGCAGCCACAGCAGCAACAGCAACAAAACCAGCAAACTGTTGCGAGTAATTTAAACAATCAGACTACCCAGATTATCCCAACCATTCAAACTCCCACAACGACAAATACAACAGATGTTGTACAAAAAGACTTTTGTAAATTCCGCTCCTCTGTTGATCACGGGGAATGGGTTGAACAAAATGTGGATATTGTTAACGGCAAACCTGGACCCCTGAAATTAGATGAATGGATGAGGGCTAATGGTGACTGGAAAGTAAATTTCTGTGATTCGACAACTGGCCGTCTTGCGACTGCTTTCGATGCTCCAGGTGCGGTTTCGTGCCTAAGTAAGGCTCATCTGGTCGGCGACGAGAGCACTGAAACCATAATTTTCGGTGCCTCAAACTTAAGTGATTCAAGTTCATGTTATGGTCGTTTGACCCACTATAAACCCGGCACCATCGATCTCGAAGGTGTTAACTCCGGTTGCTTTGTCAGGCCTTTGGATAGTCTCTCTCTTCATGTTGCAAACACCAAAAACCTTGATGGTAATCAAGCTTTTTGGTCTGACGCGAAGAAGGTTCTCCACCAGACGGCCCCAAAGATGTGGGCCATCCCAAACAACCCTGGCCAATATGAAGTTCATAATTCCGATAATATGTACTGGGATATTTTCGCTCAGCCTAATGCTGCAACGACCGAGTTGCAATGTTGGGGTCGTACAACAAAGTATTTTAGCTCTATAGCCCAAAAGTAATTTTCATCTTGGGTCGAAAGACCTAAGCGTCCGCTACGGACGGCGGATATTTACCTTCTCTCTCTCCTCTGCGCCGGGTCCCCATTTGGGGATCCGGCATTTTTTTGATCGAAATTAAATATTTAGGGCGCGAGGGTCGGTCCTTCCCGAAGTCGCGACAGTTCGATAATACTATGGGGTGCGCCAGATTCGCCTTTCTATGGGGACGCGATTGGCGCGACGGAGCGGAAGGCGACCCGAGGCGCCTAAATATTTAATTTAGTGAGCAGGTGTCAGTCTGACACTGTCAAGCGCTCTGGGGCAGCAGTTGACGATTTTTGTTTAGATTTTTACGATATTTCAGAGGAGGGTGTTTTTAAGTGGTTTTAAATCTCCTTCGAGGTAGCACGAATATTGAATATAGATGAGATGGAGCCGCGGAGCTCTGGTGCTTCAATGTATGTTGAGGAACCATTCTAGGTGGGTTACTTGAGTAGTAGATTTGAGCTGATGTTGAATGTAAGTTGAAGTTGTACGGTAAATCCGAAACTTTAATCGGAGCCTCAAGTAATAGCCTAGGATACTTACTTAATCTTCTTTGCCACTTCGCTAATTTCTGCCTTTAAATCTTCAATAAAAACGTCTTTAAATTTCTGAGGAATAAATATTCCCTTTTGATTGAGGTGAAGAAGGTATTCCTCAATTATAAGTTTATTGAGTTGAACGGGTGCTTCAAGATTTTCAAAGAGGTGCCGTTCGATAATTTCTTGGAGGGGATCGTGACGATATGTCTTCTTCATAATATATAATTCGGCATTAATGGGTATTGGCTTAATTGATTCAAAGGGCTAAATTAAATAAATGTTACCCTTGAACTATCTCGACCTTTATCGCCTCGCTGAAGAGCTTCAGCAGCTTGTTGGATGGCAGTTGCAGGCTGTTTTCAATCCAAACCTTCTGCGCTACGTCCTTGAGATTCGTGGCCTCGCCCAAAGCCGAAACCTGTTTATAGATTTGACACCCGCCAAGCCATTCATAGTGTCGACAAGTTTTACAAAAACCAAGTCTCTCGGAAAGAAAACCCCGGTCTTCAATTTTCTCAAAGCCCATTTTTTAAACTTAAGGTTAGAAACTTTGGAGATCGCTCAAAAGCCCAATCGTACTCTAAGGATGATTTTCACAGGGGGAGCAGAAATTATTTTCAAATGCTTTCCCCACGGCCAACATCTTATCCTTAGGGCCTCAGATAAATTTATTAACTTACCTTTGCGTCCAAAGAACAAAGAGGAAGAAGGCGTAACATTTATCAGCCCCGAGGTTTCAAAGCTTTGGGATATGAATGATGATTTGATCTCTGAGGCTCTTAAAGGGACATCTCAAGGGGGCGCTGGTGCGGAGCCAGTTGGTGAACCATATCATCTTAAAATTTTAAAAAAGTTGGAAAAGGCTGTGGCCGCTATAGAAAAGGGAATGGCAGAGCAAAAGCCTCTGGATTTAGAACGCATAGAAGTATTAGAAAAGCGGGCCACCGAAAGTCAGGGAGAGGAAATTCAAGGGATCTTTGAAGAAATAAAAAGAATTAAAAGGAAATCTTCAGTTTCCGAAACGCGGCGGCAAGGCCTCTTAATTCAAATCGAAAAAATCAAAATTGAACCCAATTCAGCTCCAACTCCAAAAGCAAATTTGCCAAAACCTAAAAAGGGTGAGGCCGCTTTCTCTGGAACGAGGGTCAGGATTTCTGAGAATTGGGAACTCTGGGTGGGTCGCAATGCTTGGCAAAATGACGATCTACTAAGGCTGGGAAGCAGTCATGAGTTATGGCTTCACCTTAGGGATTACCCCGGCGCCCATGGCATTTTGCGAGGCCCTAAGAAGGCCGAACCCACGCCAACCCAGGTCGAGTTGGCCGCCCGTATCGTTGCGATTTTGAGTCAGTCGAAGAAAAAACCCTTTAGCGAGGGTGAAAAATTAGACTTCATAATCGCGCCAAAAAAATTCGTTCGAAAGCGAAAGGGCGATGCGCCGGGTCGCGTCACGGTGGAAAGGGAAGTTGTAAGACGCATCGCATTTAAGTCCATAAAATTTGAAGTTATTTGAGATTATCTCCACACTTGACTCCCCATTGTAGGTTGCTAATCTCACTTGAAGGTCTTCAATATCGACAAATATTTCGAGAGGAAAAATTATGATCGAGATATCTCAACTCACAAAGCGGTATGGCCCCATCGCGGCCATCCACAACCTTAACTTTTCGGTGAAGAAAGGGGAAATCGTTGGTTTTCTCGGGCCCAATGGTGCTGGTAAAACGACAACGATGAAAATCATCACAGGGTTTATGGCCCCCACATCGGGATTCGTCAAAGTTGGCGGATTCGATGTTTTCGAAAGCCCAATTGAAGTAAAAAAGAGAATTGGGTATTTGCCTGAAACCCCTCCCGTTTATTTTGACATGCGTGTAAAGGATTACTTGGAATATGTCGCCAGGCTCAAAGGGCTTTCTTCCACTGAGCTCGACAAGGGTGTTGCCCGCTCTATCGACAAAGCGAATATCGGGGCCGTCCAAAACCGTCTTATTGGAAATCTCTCGAAAGGTTTTCGTCAGCGGGTGGGTATTGCCCAGGCCCTTGTGCATAATCCCGACGTTTTAATTCTTGATGAACCTACAGTTGGTTTAGATCCGAAACAGGTTATCGAAATTAGAAATCTCATTAAAGAATTGGCTGGGGAACACACTGTTATTCTCTCAACTCATATTCTTCCTGAGGTCACGGCCACGTGTCAGCGCATTATCATTATTAATCGCGGAGAGATTGCGGCCGAAGATACCCTTGAAGGTTTAAGTCGCAGAATGAGCGACACAAGGCGAGTTTCAATTCGTGTGAGACGGGGCGGCGGTTTAGATTCTTTAAAGAGCATTAAGGGAGTGAAAAACGTCACTAAGAGCATCCAGCCTAATACCTATGAAGTGGAACTTGATAAGAGCGACGACTCAAATGAAGCTCTTGCCGAAGCCATCGTTAAATCTGGGGTGGGGCTCTTAGAATTTCGCTCTATGGATGCAAGTTTAGAAGATATTTTCTTAAAACTTACAACAACTGATCATGCACTTGGTGCTGCTCAAAGCTTGGCGGAGGCTTAGACAAATGGGTAAAACTCTAACGATAGCTGGAAAAGAATATAAAACTTATTTCACCGGTCCCGTGGCCTATGTGGTTACCGGCCTCTTTGTTTTTCTTATGAGCTGGATGTTTTTTCAAATCCTGGCGGCGTTTGCCCAACGATCTCCAATGATGATGATGCAAGGTCGGGGGATGAGTCTTAACGATTACGTTTTCACTCCCCACTTTGGTAACGTCAACGTTGTTTTGCTCATCATGGTCCCGGCTTTGACGATGCGACTCTTCGCCGAAGAAAAAAAGAATCGCACTATGGATTTACTTATGACCTCTCCACTGACAGCGACTCAAATTGTTTTGGGTAAATTTATAGCGGGTCTTTTTGTGGTGTGGACGATTCTTGCAACCCTTGGAATTTACCCCTTGGTCACAACATTGTTCGCGCACTTTGATAAGGGCCCGATCTTGACGGCACTCTTAGGCCTTGCTCTTTTAAGCGGCGTTTATGTAGCCATCGGGGTTTTCGCATCAAGCCTCACCGAGAACGTGATCATCGCCTATTTTTTGGCATTTGTTCTTGAACTTTTCTTTTGGGTTATAGGGTGGGCTTCCGCAAGTATGGATGGTGCCACCTCTCAATCGGTTTTTAATTATCTCAGTATCGTCTCTCATTTCGGTGATTTCACAAAAGGAATGATCGACGTGAGTGCTGTGGTTTATTACGTCACATTGATGTTCTTCTTTTGTTTTCTAACTCAACGAGTAGTTGAAAGTGCAAGGTGGAGGTAATATGAGTCGTTTAGGAACAATTCTTCTTTTTGTAGGTCTTATTTTACTTGTATTTGCTCTCATCGCATTTAGAGCACTCTCTGGTAATTTAATGCCCTTTGTTTGGGTTTTCTTTGGATGTGCCGGAGCATGTATCGTAGGAGCAATTTTTAAAGACATTAAGTTTTTTATTGATCTTGCAGGGCAACGGACCACCAAACACGGCCTTAATCTCGGGGCGCTGGTGGTCATTGTTTTGGTCATTATGGTTTTATTAAATTTTATCGGATTTAAAAATCCGAAGAAATTTGACTTTACTAAAGAAGGGCTTCATTCCCTTTCAGATCAAACGAAGAATATTTTAAAATCTTTAGATAGCGACTTGGAAGTTAAAGCTTACTTCGTTGATAACCAAAATGACGGGGCTGCCGAAAAAGCAAAATTTAAAGATATCGCTGATCTCTATACCGCTCAGTCGTCAAAGGTGAAGGTCGTTAACATCAATCCCGTTAAGAATCCTGAAAAAGCAAAAACCGATAATATTACTGCGGCGGGAACGGTTCTTTTGAAATACAAGGGTCGCACTTCAAAGTTTGAGGATCTCACGGAACAAGGTTTCACAAACGCCGTTATCAAGATCACCCACGACAAAAATAAAACTGTTTATTTCGTCACGGGCCATGGTGAGCGCGACACGGAAGGGGCAGGGCCCACCGATATTCAGCAGTTTAAAAAGGATTTAGCCGATTCAAGTTACGATGTGCAAAGCTTAAGCTTTGCTGAGAAGCAAAAAGTTCCAGAAGATGCGGCCCTTGTTATTATTGCGGGGCCAAAACAAGCTTATTTTGAGCCTGAAATCGCAGCACTGAAAGATTATCTTTATAATGGAGGTAAACTTTTTGTTGCACTTGACCCGGGTACGAAAACGAATTTAGGAAAACTCACCCATGATCTCGGAATTGACTTTTCGAATAACTATATTTTAGATCCCTTTGGTCAACTTGTTGGAGGTGGTGGTGCTACAGCCGTCGGGATGGAATATTCTCGTACAAGTGATATCACCAAAGGCTTTTCAAAAAATATGACCGTGTTCCATATTGCGAGCCAATTGAAAACAGCCAAAGATAAACCGGCCTCGGTTACGACCGATGATATTGTTAAATCAAGTCCTGCAAGTTTTTCGAAGGCGGAAATTAAAGAAGGCGAAGTCAAATTTAATGCTGCTAAAGATGAAAAAGGCCCTCTTACCATCGTAGAATCGGCCAAAGGTCGCTTGACTGATATTCCGGGTAAACCGGCCTCAAAAGAATTTGAAGTTGTTGTGGCCGGGGACAGTGATTTTTTGACCAATCAGTTGCTGAATTTCCAATTAAATCATGATCTGGCTTTGAACACTGTTTCTTCCCTGGCTGCAGACAAGGAGTTAGTGAGCATTCGCCCCAAACAATCGGAGGGAAGCTCTATTGCTATGACCCAAGTGCAGTCAACGGTCTTATTTTACGGTTTAGTCTGGATTCTTCCCCTCGCCATATTTTTTACTGGAGGCACATTTTGGTATAGGAGGCGCACCGTATGAAATTTAAAGGGACTTGGATTCTCGCTCTTGTTGCCATTGGCTTAGGTCTTTATGTTTACTTGATTGAATTCAAGAAAGCCGCAAAAGACGAAGAAAAAAAGGCTGCTGAAGAAAAAATAATTGATTTTGAAACGGCCAAGGTCAAAACCGTCACCTTAAAGAATGCGAAGGGTGAATTTGTCCTTGAAAGAGACGGCACCAGTTGGAAGCTAACAAAACCCATCGCCGACAAGGCTGATGACGGCACCATCAATAATGTTTTAAATGCTTTGGCTTTGGAAAAGTATGACGACACGATTGACGATGCTGATCTTAAGAACTTCGGCCTTGATAAGCCCACACAAAGTATAAGCATCACCACTCAAGACGGCGTAACAAAGAAAGTGAGTGTGGGTACAGATGCCGCGATTTCCGGGAAAATTTATTTGCAACGGGGTGATGAGAAAAAAGCCCTCTACGCTAACTCCGGAATTAAGATTCAACTAGATAAGGCACTCAAAGATCTCAGGAACAAACAGATTTTAAAAAAGAGTAAAGATGATGTGACCCATTTTACGATGAAAGTGAATGCTAAAGATAATCACGGTCAAGCAAGTCTTACCAAAAAAGATGGAAAATGGGTTTTAGATGGTGTTGGCGAAGAAGCTGATCAAGAGGTTACGGATACGTTCTTAAAGAATTTGGTCGGTCTCAACGCAACAGATTTTCCGTCGGAAAAATCCGGGGATAAGACCGATCAAAAGAAATTTGGCCTCAATTCTCCCGAACTTGAGGTCACCCTACAAGGGAAAGACAATGCGCCTTTGGCCCACGTTCTTGTGAGCAAAAAAGACAACAACGCCATTTTCGTTTCCGTTGAAGGGACTCCTACTATTTTCCAACTTTTCGGAAGTGCAACGGATCCTTTACTGAAAAAACCCCAGGATTTCAGAAATAAAAAGATTCCCTTGGAATTTAAAAAAGAAGACGTGGCGGATATCTACGTAAAAAGTTCAACGGGAGAGTATCATCTCGTTAAAAAAGGAAATAGTTGGGAGCAGTATTTGCCCGACGACACGAAAAATGTGAGCCAAATTCAAGTGGCGAGCTTTTTAGATAAAATGGCCGACCTCAAGGTGGCTGACTATATTGAGAGTAGCGAGAAACCCGTTGGCCTTAGGCCGCCCCTGGGGCGCGTGATTTTAAAGAATGTTAAGAATGAATCCATCCTTGATTTTAGCTGGGGGGACCGCGCCAAAGTTCAACGTAACGATTACGCGATAACCACAAAATATAAAAACCCATTCACGGTAGATGCATCATCGATCGCGGGAATCCCAATTCAAACTTTGGTTGAGAATAAGGCCAAAGCCACTCCTTCCGCGGTGGCGGCGGCTCCAAAAGGTAACGCCTCGAAGTGAAGAGAAGTCGGCTCATAAAACGCATCGAATCTATAAGTCCCACACGAGTCGACCTGGCCGGTGGGACTTTAGATTTATGGCCTCTTTATATTTTTCACCAAGATTGCGTCACCGTTAATTTAGCCATTGATATTCGTACCTATGTGACCCTCATCCCAAGAAGTGACGATAAAATTATTCTTTCAAGTGTGGATACTAAAACCGAACAAGTTTATAAGAGTGCCGATGAAATTTCTGTTGAGGTGAGCGAGCGGGGGAATCACGATCTTCATCTCTTAAAAGTTCATATTGATTTTTGGAAACCCAGTGGTGGCTTTGAACTTCATACTCGAAGTGAATCTCCCGTGGGTGCCGGTATTGCCGCAAGTTCAAGTCTTAATATTAGTCTTTGTGGGGCTTTCTCAGCATTTACCGAGAGAGTTCTTTCCGATGAAGAAACTGTGACCTTGGCAGGGAACCTTGAAGCGCGAGTTATTCAAACTCCGACGGGCTGCCAAGATTATTTTCCTGCGATGTATGGGGGTCTTAATCTTATCGAGCTCACTCCCCTTGGACCAAGGCGTCGAGGTTTAGATTTTGATATGGATGAATTTCACAAACATTTTATTTTAATCTATACCGGCAAACCCCATCATTCAGGGTTAAATAACTGGCAGATTTTCAAAGATCACATTGACGGAAATAATACGACCTTTGAGAATTTTGAACGGCTAAAAAATGTGGCAAGAGGGATGTATGATGCCTGTAACAACCAAACGTGGAAGAATTTTGGGAAACTCTTTGATGACGAATTTCAAGCCCGCGTTGGAATCTCGAAAGTTTTTTCAAGTGAAGAGATAGAACGTCTCCGCGAAGTGGCTTTAAAAGCCGGTGCCCAGGCTTTGAAAATATGCGGAGCCGGTGGCGGAGGATGCGTTTTTCTTTGGACCGATCCCAATAAAAAAGATGAAGTGGAGAATCAATGTCGGCAAGCCGGGTTTCAGGTGCTCAAAGCACGACCCACTCGAGCCGGTCTCGAGACCAAAATAAGCTAAAGCCAAGGCGATTTATTGGCGTAGATTTGAGTGGGGGCAAAAACGACCGCACCAGTGTGGCCGTGTTTGATTATTACGAGTCTCAGAAGAAACTTTTTCTGACCCACATTTATGAACATATTCAACAAGAGGGTGATATCTCCGCAGACCAGGCTCTCTTTGAGATTATCAATGGCCACCTTGAGAACTTAGAGTATCTCTGCATTGATGCTCCTTTAAAATTCCCAAAATGTGTGCGCTGTGAGTTGCGCTGTCCCGGTTATGAGAAATGTAAAGAAGTAGAGATTCAATGGATGTGGCGTCAGCATCGTAAGAGAAGAAAAGACAAACCCCGAGTAAGACTCTTTACGCCTTACACCCAAAGGCCCGCAGAAATATATATAGCCCATGAGACTGGGGAAAATATTCATCCCATGGAGACTTTGGGTGCGAATATTGCCCCTCTCACAGCAAGAGCCCATTTTCTAATGAGGCGGTTGCCAATGAAAGTGAGAGCTATTGAAGTTTATCCGAAGCTTTCGGTGTTGCGCATAGGTAAGAGTTTGAAGATTATCAAAAGTCACCTCTCCCACTACAAACATCAGGTTGGAGGGGACGAAAGTCGCCAGGTTATTCTCCAAGAGATGGTTAAGAGGGATCTGGTTTTTATTTACCAGCAGGATTTTCAAAAGCTCATTGAAAATCCCCATAGCTTTGATTCATTTATTGCAGGGTTTACGGGTTTTCTAAAATTCAAAGACCAATGCGAGAAACCTCCAAAAGATTTTCCGATCAAAGAGGGCTGGATCGACTTTCCAGTAAAAAACCCAGATTTATTTTAAGTCTAATCTGTCGGGACAACGTGTATACATTCCGTAGTAGAGCGCGCATGCAGAAGGCTTATTAACGTCGGTGTATTGATATTGGGCGCGGATCATGTTTCTCAGCTTTGCCATCTCATCTACATTGAGCTCTTTCCATTTATCAAAAGCGTTTTCATCATGATTTACCTCAGGAGAATCGAGTGTGTCTTTTAGGGCCAGTGCGACGTCGCCTTGAGGGTCACAAGGATTATTCTCCCCTTCGTGGCCCTTGATTGCATTTGGTTTTATAAAGACGGGCAGGAAAGGACTTATAGGAGTCATGTTAAGCTTGTCGAGCATAACATCTTCGTACTCAATCTTACCGGGGACACAAGCTGCGTCATCGGTCATAGTATTTCCATTTATAACTTTCCCCGCACCCGCAGGAAAAAAACCCACAATTAATTCATGACCCACAAGCCAAACTACAAATGTGATCGTGGCAATTTTAAGGGTTTGAAAGATGGAATTGGGAATTTCTCTTTGAGCCGTGCGATCGGCAAGCCTGTTCATAAAAACTTCAGGACCATAAAAATTCGCGGTGGTTTTTTGATTGAGATCTTTTACAAGTCCGTTCACAAGCTCTGGGTTCACTACAGCGGCCGCAACGCCCTCTTGACTATTTCCTATTACCAGGGCGGTCTTGTACATGCGAAGAACAACTTGCCTTAGAATTTTATCTAGAGGGATAAAGTTAGTATTCGATTCGTAATTCAACTTCACTTTGCCGTCGGTGAGAAGAGCATCGCCAGCGGCTACGATTGCAGCCGCTTTTTGTTTAAGATCGAAAATGACATGGTTGGGGTCGCTTCCCATTTTTGCGGTGTAAAGGGCATTAAGGATGCTGTCTGAGTATTCTTCGTAATTTACATTAGGAGGTCGAACTAAAGATGTATCGCCCTCAGGGCGCTCGGGAACTTGGCGCTGCAAAGTGATCGTGAAAGCTCTGGAATAAGTTTCGGCTTTAGCGCGACTCCACGTTGGTATTACAACGTATTTACGATCCAGTCCTTTAACCGCTCTCCAAACCCAAAGGGGAATGCGAGAACTCGGTTTTACGTTAGCTTGATACTTTTGCAAATCAGAGAGGTGAAATAAATCAATAATCGAACCAAGGCGGGAACTGTATCTAACTGTAATATTTTTTCTTGGGAGTAATGTGGCCAAAACCTCTTGGGCTTTTTGACTGGTTACTGCAAGAGCTGTGATATCTTCCGTATCTGTGACAAGGCCGCTGTCTTTACGAATTTTAATATCTTCAAGCCACGGGCCAACTTCTTCGGGATGGGTTTTGTAATAAGCGAGAAGTTCTTCATCGACATGAAGAGGTCGGGCTTTGGCCGTCTGAGCTCTTCGAATATCACCCTCTTTTTTTGCTTTGGCTTTTTCTCTGTCTTTATTTGCTTTCGCAATAGCGGGGTCAAGTGGTGCTGCTTTTGCCATTAGGCTTAGGCACCGCTCATCGAGATCCCCTGCTAGGACGGGGAGGGCCGCGGCCTCTACAGCGAGAGTGAGGGCCATAAAATGGGCTAGCCATCTAAGGTGTCTAAGTTTTAGTTGAAGGGGAAATTTTTTCATTTTTCCTTATCTCAGATACGCCAAAATCCATTTAAAAAACGATTACTTAGCTTGTTTAGAATAGAGCAAGGGTTATGCCGGGCGGAGTGAACTAGACTATAGGCCGAGGAGGAGAAGCCCTATCACACTGACCACACTTCCAAATATCAGCGTCTGTTTTTTTGCCCCTTGGGATTCTGGGGCCACGGGATTGATCATTGTAGGTAAAAGCTCTGGAGCATTTTTCTCTTTAACAATGTCATGACCTAAATAGCTCTCTCCAAGTTTTGAGCTGAGCTTTGGAATCACGACAAATGTCCCTTCGTTAATGAGATCCACGGATTTGGCCCTTTCAACTTGGGCCACAAAAACGCCGCGCTTAACCTTTGAAATTTTACCTTCACCGATCACTTGAATTTTTGATTGGGGCAAAAGGGGTTCCCCTTCTTTTAGGGTGGGTTTTTCAGGAATATAAATTTTGACCCATTGAACGTCCATCCCTTCTTGAACGTTGTCAGTTGTGCCCAAATCGACCACAGCATATTTTTTTGAATCTTCGTCATAAAGTGTTTTGCCAATCAAAGGGTCAGTGACAACAAACCCCTGATAGGGAATTTGGCTTAAAAGCTCTTGGGTTAAATTATCGCTTATAAGTTCAAGTTGATCGGTGGCTTTAAGACTAGGGTGAAAAGCAATTCTTTTTGACCAGAAGAGTTCCCCATTTTGCCCTAGGTAGACATTGAGTTGAAAGCCTCGAGCCTCACTATAGCCAGTGACGATAACTTCGGCATCAAGAAGATGAGCTAAGAGTTTTACGTCGTCAGGATTTAAATCCTTACGAGGTTGGAAAACATCTTTTTGAATTAGAAATTGGCGGCTAGCCACGAGATATTTTTTTTCAGCGGTGAGTCTTTCCCTAGATTTCCACCACGCATTTTCAGCGGAATTTTTTAAGGAAGGGACGTCGGCATCAAACGGGAAGACAACCCAACGTCTCATGAGCATAAGGTCCTCGGCCTTAGCAAAGCCGGGAACCATGAAGGAAATTGTGAGAAATGCAGCTATAAGGATCCGCCCGCCTACCATGGCCAAATTTTACGAATAAGAGGCCTAGGGTGGCAAGTAGATTATAGGGGGGCAGCCATGGGTTTAAAGAGATTTGAAATAGTCTCGACGTTCCTGGGTGTTTTTTCAAAGGTCCCGAGCCAAGATTCCGGGGCTTCCATGCATAAAAATACGGGATATTTGATGTCTCTCTTGCGGAATTCTGAAATTACAAAATTAAACATCTTTGTCCTTAACCCAAGATCGTATCTAAGCTTTCCATCATCACTTAAGAAAAGTTCTCCATTGAGACTGGCCGTTTTTCCCCCGAATCTCTCACGAAGCATATGTTTCATTGACGGGGGGTACCTCAACGCCCCTAGGCTTATCCATTTCACGTCTTTGGGTTTAAATTGGGTCGAAATCTCATCGACAAGGTCAAAATAATTTTTCTCCCAGTCGTCGGTGTAAATCATAGGATCAATATGAAATGCGACGGGAAATCCGTTATCTCTTGCGACCTTCGCAGCAAGAAGTCGTGAAGGGAGTGATGCTGTTCCATGTTCTTCGGCTTGAACAATTCTTTGAGGATTCACTGAAAAACTAACCACTACATTTCCAGCGTGCTTAAGGTTTACAAAATTCTTAATATTGCTGGATTTTGTTTTAAATTCACAAGTGAGTTTAGGGTGATTTCTAAACCAGCCCAAGAGTTTCGCAGAATAAAGTGTAAGATCATCATGGGTCAGAGAATCGATTGTTTCCCCTGTCCCCACTCGGAAGGGGGAATGGGGATAACGAATGGAGATTTCGTCTAATTCGGCCAGGGCGTCATCGATATTTGTATAAATTTGGGAGAGGGGGCTATTGATATAGGACTGCAAATAACAATAACTGCAGTTCATGTTGCATTGAACGCCCAAATTCAAAACAAAATAATTACAACAGGCTGCCCCTTGGGTTCCGGGGCATTTCCTAAAAAAATGGCCCTCGTGTTTTGCTAAATAAAGTCTTTTCTTTGAGTGGGAAAAATCGTCGCTGGTTAAATTTCCTTCTTTGTCTTGATAGGGACGCATCGAAACTTTTATGGCTTCAGCCAAATTGAGAGAACGAACTCGCTTGGCTACATCTGAATCCCAAACGTCTTTGTGAATATAAAGTTCGTCAAGAACGGGGAGGGGCCAATTTAGGGGGTCCACAATTTATCCTCTAGTTCAATTTTTTGAAGAGAGCTTTTAAGGTTTTCAAAATCCTTGGGGTTAGCCACGCGAACTTGAATTGTGATTCCACCCTGATCGCCCTGACGTTCCCACTTTGCGCGAACTCCTCGGGGCCAATTTGCTTTTTGAACGAGATCAGCCGAACCAAGGTCAGATCGAGTTAAAATCGGATTTCGAAGTTTAAATAGATCGGTGCCCCAGTTTTGTGGGTCTTTTGGAGCGCATTCCAGCCAAGTGTGATTATTCATTTTCAAATCACAAAGAAGGTCAAGAATTTCTCTAATTTGAGAGCTAGAGGGCTTTGATTTTAGAAATTCAAAGGTAATTTCGTTAGCCCAATCCTTTAAATATTCTAGGGGCTTTAGCGCTTTAAGTGAAACCTGCTTTTCATCAAGGAAAATTTGAAGGTCCAGTGGAAGCTCAAGAAGATATTTAAGGACTCCAGGGGATTTTCCCAAAATTTGCTCAAGTCTTAAATTCTCCAAAGGAAGCAATTTTTCCCTGGGGTAGAGATCCCCCATGACTTTTGCTAAAGGGCCATCGATTTCTAAAACTGAAAGTTTTTTTGAGTGTTTTTTGTCAAATCCTGCGACAACGGTGAGTTGGTCTTCATGAACCACGGCTAGTACGGGTAAAATGGCCGCCCAAGGATTTTTGGGGGAAAAATCATATTTCCAATTTAATTCTAAGGGAGTGGCCTCTAATAAATTCGGCATAAAAAAGGAATTAGCACGCTGGGTTAACCTTGGCAACATCCTTGGGGTCGCCTATTATCTAGAGACTGCTATGAGCAAAAAGTTCACCAAAAACGGCGATGTGGTCAATTATGAATACTTTCGATTTCAACCCGATATCGACGATCAGCTCATCTACGTTTGGGATATCGATAAAACCTATCTCGACACCAAGTTTGACACCTTTCGTGGCCTTATCAAAACGGCCTTTGAAAAAGCTTTTCAAAAGATAAATGTGCCCGGTGCTGCAAGCTTGATCAGAGCCCTTGAAAGCTCCATGGAGAAAAGGCAACGCCTTCCTATTTATTTTATTTCGGCCTCGCCTCCCCAAATGGAGGCCAAGATTTATCAAAAGATGCGTATCGACGGGCTCAATCCCTTTGGAGTTTTCTTTAAAGACAATTTAAAAAACTTTCGTCCGCGAAAATTCAAAAGATTAAAGCAACAAGTGGGTTTTAAAATTCAAGCCTTGCTTGAGCTCCGTGCTCTTTTAAAAAAGCCAGTGCGAATGATTCTTTTTGGCGATGATAGTGAGAGTGATGCGGTCATTTATTCTTTGTTCAGCGATATTTGCAAGAGGAGGCTTAGGGAATCGGAAATAAATTCTATTTTAGAAGCTCTTCATGTTTTGCCGGAACAAAGATCAAGAATCATGTTCCTCCAAAGTTTAATTTTAGACCATGACCCCGTTGATAAGATTTATATCAACCTTGTCGCGGATACAGACCCTGATTACTACGCCAAATTTGGAAGACGTGTTCTTGCGACTTTCACAACTTTTCAGGCAGCTTTAGATCTTTATCAAGACGATCGGATTACCGAAGATTCTTTACTTATGGTGGCCCGGGATATGATCACCAACTACGGATTTACTCCTGAAGAAATCGCAAAGAGTTTTGAAGACCTTCATAAGCGAGGGTTTCTCAAGTCAGAAACTCAAAATAAAATTTTACCACGCCTTAAAGAATCTGGACTTATTCCCCAGAATTTCAATGTAACCTTTCGCCCCGCCAAAGCCCTTCAAAAAATCGGTGAAAAAATCCTAGGAATTGAAAAGGAAGATCCCTGGATCGTCGAGAATATCGATTACCTCCATGATTTTAGATAGGGAGTGGGTATGAAGATTTGGGAACCTCCATCCTCGAGCTCTAGTGTTTCAATTGTAGATCTGGGCTCGGATGAAACTTTAGAAATCACTCCATAAGATTCAGATCCTAGGTAGTAATACTGATTTCTAAAGTTCGCAGAGAATGATTTCGACAGGAAGCCGTTGCGGCCAATTATCTTCAATCGAATTGATCCTACTTAGGCCCGTAAAGGCACTCCAGCCGAGAAATATCGTTCGCCGTGGGAGTTAGTTTTTGCTCAGGAAATGGCGTATTGGGTCTTCTCTTCATAAGTGAAGGATACATCACGGCGAGGTGATAGGGGTGGTTTGGGGAAATTTTTTGACAAGAGATATAGTCAGCTGATGCGTCGTGGGGATCCCCGTCACAAGAATGATTGAGTCCAAGAGCGTGACCCAGTTCATGAAGGACAATAGTTTGAAGTTGGGTAAAGATGACAATTGATGAATAGATTCGCACGACCTGCTGGGAAAATTCAAAGGAGATAGGATTAGTACAAGAGTGCACCTCAGCCGGAGAAGTGAAACCCGGAGTTCCATCTTCACCAAGTTTCATCGACGTCCATAATTTATCTGAGGTGACATTTACGACGTAGGTGAAAGTACTCCCCCCAAATTGACCGCCACAATCAAAGTTTGTCATATTGGCAATGGACAGGGGAATATCACCATACAAGATATCAAAAAAATTCTGGCCTGCGATTTGTAATCCCACTTTATTCCAGGAGGCTGCAGCCCGTGATATTTCTTTTTTCTGATCTTCATTAAAGCGATTATCGATAATGAGCTGCATGGGACGGGGAATGGGTCCCCGTAGACTTCTTTTTTGATTAGGTGCTAGCTGACAACTATGACTTAATTTACTTGGAGGCAACTCACCCGCCGCACTTAGACTTGAAGTCCCCAAAACCACTAGAAGAAACGTACATAAAATACATTTCGCCATTTCCCACCCCCCGGTAGAGCTGTACGAACTACTCGATCCCCGTTAAATTTTCAAGGACCAATGCAATAATTTCTAAATTTAGAATTTAGCTATGTAAAAAATATCCTACTCTACCCAACGGTTTAAAGACTTCGCGAGCTAAAGTCCTTAAATAAAGTGAAGGCACATGAATTGCTGTAGGGGTTTATAGAAGTGGGGGCACTTTATGAGGGGTTTTTTCTATTTAGGTCTTTTGATCTTTCTATTAATGGGCTGTGGCCAAGGTCAGAGTTCCGTTACTTCTTCACCTTTAATTCAAGATTCATTTGGAGCTTCTGAAATCTCAAAAACTCCCAATGACGGCACTTCATCTCTAGGTGAAGACAAATACAACCTCGTTCTTAAAAAATCAGCTTTGGAAAAAGAATTCTTACTGAGTGGCTCGCTCCTACCTCAAGATACCATGAACACCAGTCATGGGCTTCAGAGTCGCATCATCGCCTTTCGAAGGCGGGGTAACAATGTCTATATGTTAGAGGCTTCTCAGGGGCATAGAGTCTCCAGTGATCTCCCTCAAACCCTAGTTCGGGCCGAGATCCCCGTCATTCGGGAAGAAGGCGACTCACTGACCTTGGATTTCAACACAGGGATGCGACAAATTTTTCTAAAATCCGGTATGCATGCTAGCGACGCTGAGGGGTTTTCTGCAAAAGAAGATTATTCGGCCGTTCCCGTGAGAACAAGTTTTATTCAATCCATCGGATTCAAAAATGAGACCATGGAGATTGATCAGGTAGTGCAAGTGGACTTGGGTGGGAGTCAGCAAGCTCTTCCGAATTTTGAGGTGAAATACTACATCAGTCCTTACGCAAAAAATGCCAACTACAAATCAAAAGAGAACAGAGATAAAATTCCAAATTTCTTTGAGGTTTCCCCCCAGCTCCGCGACGACGGGACGGGGCAGACCGATACTTATATATCAACCCGTGATCTCACCAAACCCATAACCTATTATATAAGTGCAAACACTCCGCCAGAGTACGTGCAAACAATCAAAGAGGGTGTTCTTTACTGGAATCAAGTTCTAGGGCGTGACCTTATTAAAGCTGCTATGGCTCCGCAAGGTGTTACTGCACCAGATCCCCAATATGACATCATTCAATGGGTTCCGGATGATGCGGCAGGGTCAGCCTATGCTGACATCTTAACTGATCCTCGTAGCGGAGAAATTCTTCACTCCCAAATCTATCTCACCAGTGTATTTGTAAACGGCACACAACTTCAGTTGCCAGCCCTTCAAAGGAAACTTAAAATTCGTGAGAGTCAAAAGCAGATGGGCATTCAAATTGGGAATCTTTTGTACTCCTCAGAAGTCTGTAACTTCAGCGAAGAATCCGGAGCCATAAATGATTTAGCCAATGCAAAATACAGCGGAGTCACGGATGCTGACTTGAAAAATATTGTTAAAGATTATCTTCGCTATGCCGTGGCCCACGAAGTGGGGCACACCTTAGGCCTGCGGCATAATTTTGCCGGAAACTTAGGGTCAGAAAATAGTGTGGAAGAAAAAGATAAAACTTTTCTTAACTATGCCCTGCATGGGGTGAGACCCGATGAAAAAGTCTATTCAAGTTCGATTATGGATTATCTTAGTTTTTCTGAACGGGTACTGACGGGCGCCCAAGAGCTGAACCAAATTCTCCCCTATGATAAGCAAACAATGGAATGGGGGTATTTTGATAAAACCCCACCAACTGACAAGCCGCTCTTTTGCACCGATACCCAGATGGGAAAATTTCTTGACTGCCTTGTTACGGACTCTGGGAAAGATCCCCTTGTTGCGGCCCATACAGATATGATGCGAACCCTGGTTTCAATTCCTATTCAATTTGCTGAGAGTTTTATTCATGCAAAGTCCGCTCGAGACCCTCGAGATCGCATGAGTCTTGACAAGGTAAACGTGGATCCTGACGATGTCCTTGAAACTCCAGGGATGTACTTTACACACCTGGTGACTTGGCTTGCTCCTGACACTCCATCTCTTACGGTAAATAATATGTTTCCTTTCGTGGGAGTTATAAACGCAAACGAAGTGAGTAAACGTAAATCCGACTGGGTTCAAGGCCAGATCGATGCCGTCGGAGGGCTTGATAAGCTCATCTTCTCACTTTTGCCCGCCACTGATCATCCTGGTTATAATTTTTCTGGAGAGGGGAACAAGACTCTGGAAGGATATCTCGCTCGAGATGATGTTCGAAACGGAATCGGCGAAGATGGAAACCCTTATTCTTTGACTACTGATGATACCAATTTGATTTTGACCGAAGGCAAAGTCTTTTTCAAAAAAACAGAAGAAAGATTTTTAAAGTCGGCTCTTGAAGTTCTGACTTTAAAAAAGTATCAAGATGCTAAAACACCTTTGAGTGATCAAATTGAAGTGAGACTTGGTCTTCTTGCAGAAAAAATTATTCTGGCACAAACGAGCCCGGGTGTTTTCAAGTATTCTACTGAAATCCGCCAAGCTGCCGTTAAGGTTCTTGATAGGAGACTGGGCAAGGTCTTAGATTGGAATGTAGATAATAGTCAAAGAATCAGGACTAAGTTCATTGCTATAATCGAAGCAACATTAAAGACGTCCATGGATCAAATTAAGGTGTCTGATTTGCCCAGGCCCACTCGCCAGTGGCTCTTGGAGCAGATATCGATTTTAGGCGGACTCTAGGTCGAAAAAAAAGCGTTGGTTTTCAAGCCAACGCTTCTTAAAAATGACTCAAAAAAGGATTATTACATGTTGCCTTTACTACGGGTGTCTTGTGAGCCATTTTTAATATCAGAACGTTGTTGATCAGGACGTTGACCACTTGAAGGTTTTGAACCGGCATTTCTTGATTCGGGTTTTTCATTGATATTCCCACTGGCGTTCTTTTTATTGAGATCGCCAGATTGTTGCTTTTTCATATCTGAATCATTTTGTTTTTCATTGTAGGTCATGGTGAACTCCTTTTGGTTTCTGCGTCGTTTCTTTTTCGCTCCTTTATATAGCAACGGTGATGCCACAGTCTTTTCCAATAAGGTCATTTTCATCTCAAAGGGATTACTTTTTGACTCAGGCGAAAGGGCGGAGGTCCCAAAAAAAATATTACAGTGTAAATTGTAGATTAGGTAAGAAGATCTTCAAATAATTCTAATCGAAATTGATGGGGTAGGAGACGATGATAGGATCGCCTGCAAAGGATTTAAATTTGGCCCGTTGCAATGTACTTACAATGCATTGTTGCAACTGGGGGTCAGCGATTGTACTTCCAATAACTCGCGCTGTACTTACGTTTCCATCGGATTCTATTGTTAAAGATGTTTCGATGCGGCCTTGGGTGTCGGGGTCTTGTCTCAAATGTTGTGCGTAGCAACGATTCAAAAAAGTTTTTTGATTTCGAATTACTGCCGTGATGTAGGCATCCGGTAAAGAAATCTTCTCATTTACTTTTTTCGGTCGATTCACTGGTTTTTGCGCTACTTGGGGTTTTTCTGGAGCTGCGACCACGGGAGCCGATTCTGGTGGTCGTAGTGGTTCTTGGGCCTTTGCTTCTTCTTTGTTCAAAGCTTCAGGAGGAAGGGTGATTCCGGGCACTTCATTAAGAATCTTTACGTGGCCCTTTAAGAAAATCATTTCGGGCCCCGTGTCGGTAATAACAACCACCGAGTGGGGTTCAAGCTCCACTTTAAGTCCTGAATTAAATGAGATGACGACGGATTGGCTCTCTTCTGTGACGACCGAGTCATCGGAATGAAGATTCATTCCCGGGATTGCGTTTATTGAAGTAAGGGATTCAGGTTTGCGAAATTTGACATCACCTTGGGCTTTTTCAATGTGGCCAATAATGGGGCGATGGTCAGATTTAAGATCTCGGTGCTGCCACCACTCTTCAATTTTACCTTCAAAGAGTAAAGCACCGGTCGCGGCCGCCACGATAATGCCAGCAAGAATATTTTGAAATTTACGAAGGGTCACTTCGCGACCGGTACCGTCGCGTTGCTAGGTGCTGGCGCAGCGGGAGCTTGGGCAGCTGGGACAGCCACGCCAAGGGGCTGTGAGGTTGTAGATTTTGGAAGATTATCAACGACGGAATGACTTGTTCTGTGAGTTAAGAGAAGTGTGAGGCCTATGCAAGTTCCCATAAAAATGACCGCCAAACCCCGGGTGATTTTCACTAAGAAGTTTGCTGCCCCAGTGGCTCCGAAGAGAGTTTGACTTCCGCCCCCGCCGAAGGCTCCGCCCACACCGCTATTTTTACTATCTTGGAGTAAAACGATGGTTACGAGGAGGACTGCAACGACAATGTGTAAAATGGCGATAAGGGTTGTTCCGTGTTCCATGTGTTATATGACTCCTCTTTTTAAAGCACTATAAGGGTATTTGACCGATTTGGGCAAATGATTTTGGCACCATAGAGGCCCCTCCGACGAGAAAACCGTCTATATTAGGGAGACCTATCATTTCTCGGGAGTTATCGGGTTTTACACTTCCCCCGTATAAAATTTGAATTTCTGCAGCCTTATTGGCTCCCCCGGCAATTTTGGCAAGGATTTTTCGTATTTCCACGTGGGCCGCTTCCGCCATAGCCGGTGTTGCCACTTTCCCCGTTCCGATGGCCCAAACGGGTTCATAAGCTATGGTCATAGGGGTAGATTTATTCCAGAGTTTTAGGCCTTCGCTCAGTTGACGGTCTAAAACTTTCTGTGTTTGGCCTTTGTCGCGTTCTTCTTGGGTCTCACCAACACAGAGCATAGGAATTAAACCGTTATCAATAATGAGTTTGATTTTTTTGGCACAAGACTCATCAGTCTCTCCGAATAAAAGTCTGCGTTCAGAATGGCCAACTAAAATGAAGCTCGCTCCACATTCTCGAAACATTCCCGGACTAATTTCGCCGGTGATAGCCCCTTTTTCTTCAAAATAACAATTTTGCCCGCCAAATTTTACGATGGAACCTTTAAGGTTTTCGGCAACGGTGGTCAAAGTAATTGATGGGGGAAAGATCACCCAATCTTTTGTCACGTCGGGGCTAACGAGTTTTAAAAATTCTTTGCAAAAAGCGGCACCCTCTTTTGGACCCAGATTCATTTTCCAATTGGCCGCGAATAATTTTTTTCTCATACAATGTCATCTTCTTGGGGCTCGGGCTTTTCTAACTCTTTTCTAAAGTCTGTTTGTCTAAGAACTTCCAGGCCTGGAAGTTTTCTTCCTTCTAAATACTCCAAACTTGCCCCTCCGCCGGTAGAAATATGACTGACTTTAGAGGCAACACCTGCGGCTTCGACGGCTGTGACGGAGTCTCCGCCACCAACCACAGTAATTGCCTCTGAACTTGTTATGCCGCGTGCGATTTCAAAAGTTCCTTTTTCAAAAGGAGGAGTTTCAAACGCTCCCATGGGGCCGTTCCAAAAAATAATTTTTGCCTTAGAAATTTCTTCTTGGATAAGAGCTATTGTCTTTGGACCAATATCCAGAGCCATCATCCCAGGTGGTATGGCTGCTGTGGGAGTCACTTGTGTTGGTGCGTTGGCTTTAAATTCTGCTGCAATAATGTGATCAACGGGGAGAATTAATTTTTTCCCACGATTTTTAAATCGTCTTAATAAATCTTGGGCCAAATGAATCTTATCGTTTTCAACCAGGGACTTTCCGATGGCAATATCTTGGGCGGCCAAAAATGTGTAGGCCATAGCGCCGCCGATAACAAAGGAATCTACTTTTTCCATTAAGTTCTCGATGACACCAATTTTGTCGCTGACTTTTGCGCCACCTAATAATGTGAGAAAAGGTTTTTCTTTGGCATTTAGTAATTTGTCAAGCCAGGTGATTTCTTTTTGAATTAGAAAACCAATCCCCCGTTCCTTAATTAGAGAGGGAAGTGCAGAAACTGTGCAATGGGCACGATGAATGGCCCCAAAAGCGTCGTCAATATAAACCTCAGTGAACGAAGCAAGATTTGTCGCCATCTCCATGGAATTCTTCTCTTCACCGGGAGCAAAGCGTGTATTTTCCAAAAGTAAAATTTGCTTTTCGCTAAGACCTGAGACCATTCCTTTAATGCCTTCACCGTTAGGGTCTTCAAATAAAAGAACGTCTAAATTTAAAAGTTCACTTAACTTTTGGCCTACGGCTGAAAGGGAATATTTTGCGCGATCTTGAGGGGTGTCACCCTTGGGGCGGCCCAAATGGCTTGCGAGAACAATTTTAGCTTTTCTTTCTAAGGCGTATTTAATTGTGGGAAGAGCTCCTCTGATTCGAGTGTCATCGGTAATGTGACCTTCTTTCATTGGAACATTTAAATCCAGACGAATAAAAACTCGCCTGGCGTTAATATTTAATTCCTCGATGGTTTTTATGCCCTGGAGTCCGCCGCTTCCACTCATAATCCAAGTTTGGCCATATAGAGGGCGAGATCAACCATACGATGACTAAAGCCCGTTTCATTGTCGTACCAGGAGAGTACTTTTACGAGACGATTTCCAATAATTTGAGTGCTGGGTAAATCGATGGTGCTTGAAGCGGGATTACCATTGTAATCGCTGCTTACGAGTTCATGTTTTTCACAAACCAAAATGTCTTTGTAAGCCCCTTTAGATGCAGAAATAAAGGCTTCATTCACAGCTTGGATACTCGCGTCTTTCTTTAAATTAGCGACGAAATCAACGAGACTTACATTCGGAGTGGGAACTCGAATACTTACACCGTCTATTTTTCCTTTGAGTTCAGGGATAACTCTGCCGACCGTTTTTGCTGCCCCTGTTGTTGTGGGAATCATGCTGAGTGCTGCAGCTCTAGCACGGCGTAAATCTTTGTGGCCTGCATCCATTAAACGCTGATCGTTTGTATAAGAATGAACAGTTGTCATAAAACCACTTTCAACACCGAAAGTGTCATTTAATATTTTAACCATTGGAGCTAAGCAATTTGTTGTGCAACTGGCATTACTCACGACTAAATCTTTTGCAGGATTATATTCTTTTTCATTCACCCCCATGACAATTGTGAGATCGGAATCATCGGCGGGAGCTGAAACCATGACTCGTTTTGCTCCCCCTTTAGTAATATGTTGCATGGCTGCTTCTTTATTTTTTAGAGCCCCGGTGCATTCCAAAACAAGATCTACTCCAGAATTTTTCCAGGGAATCGCGCCCGGATCTTTTGTCGTGAAAACTGGAATTTTCTTACCATTTACCACGAGAGCATTTTCAGCCACTTCAACAGTGCCTGGAAATTTTCCGTGAATGCTGTCATAGGCTAATAAATGGGCGAGAGTCTTAAGATCGGTCATGTCGTTAATGGCCAGGACATCTAATTTTTCCCAGCCCGCACGAAACAGAACGCGACCGATGCGGCCGAAACCATTGATCCCAACTTTTGGACGTAATGACATAGATTTGCACTCCTTTTTGACAGGCGAGACCTTAACTCGGAATGGGGCTGGGGGTCAAGAATGGAAAAATCGAGTCGGATCCCGCTCCGGCGTGCCGGTCGCGTTCGCACTCTAATCGAATGATGTGCTTCCTGTAGGATTATCGAACCGTCACGCCTTCGGAGATCGCGCCGGTTCGCGGGGCCCCGTAGCCTGGTAACTTTCCCATTTTAGTGGGTCCAAATGATTTCGGCTGGACAAATAGGGCATAAGAAATTGTTTGGAGAATGGGGAAATCCTTGTTGAACACTGAAGGAGATCATCCTTC
>Ga0207037_10070_pt1 | contig 34583 bp, 33 predicted proteins | sample Alteio_BWMinCont_75_FD_153268 | JGI IMG/M metagenome (GOLD analysis project Ga0207037, IMG submission 153268) | Enriched cells from forest soil in Barre Woods Harvard Forest LTER site, Petersham, Massachusetts, United States -... | ecosystem: Environmental > Terrestrial > Soil > Temperate forest >... | reverse complement strand
GAAATTTTGTTTTTATACCTGGCGTCCGTACTATTTCTTCGGCCTTTTCACTTCCTATGCGAAGACGATAGATCGCTTCGGTCGAAGAATAGTATAGGAACTTTGAGTCGGGGGAGAAAGTGAGATCGTCGAAATCCTGAAAATAGTAAAGTTCTACCTGAGTTTGAAAAATAGTCTTGCCATTTCCTGTAGATGAAAGCACAAGATTCTTTGGAGTGGGGCCTATGTTTGGATTAGGATCCCATTCGTAAGCTACAAACCGCCCATCCTGTGAAATCGCTGAACTAATCAGAGGCTTGCCACTTACTGACCATCCAAAAGCGGCTTGGGCGAATATACAAATGCCCAGCACGAAACATGTATTGAAAATATTTTTCATAGTTAGCGTCCCCTTAGCGATTTAATCAAAACTAAGGGATATGCTACGGATGGAAGAAGTTGTTGTCAATACGTGCCTGAGCCCGCCTCTTGTGCTTTATTGCGCCAAAGCGCAAGGAATGGTCACGAGTCCATGACCTGTGTAGGCCTTCATATTTCCGGGCTGTCCATTGATCAAAACATCTTGGAAGAGGAATACGCCAGTCATCTCAGCAGGGGGATCGCTCAGTTTGTCTGCGACTGTCCCCGCAAAAATGAGTAGCCACCTGGCATTGAAGGACCATTAGGATCAGCCGTCAAATCTCCAAACATAGTCACGTCTTCGATATGGATCTGTGCCAGCTGACCTAAGCTAGAAATGGTCAGGTTCTCCACCAGACCTGTATGAGAATCCGGGCAGGTATAGTGATAATCCGCAGAAGCTGCCGATGTCATGCCCAAGACAAGCAATACAAGAATGATTTTCATCTTAGTTAATATAGCCGATACGGATTGGGATGAAAACGGGACCTTTGAACAAAACCTAATAAAAACCGGCTGTAGTCGTACTCTAAAGACACGCTAGACCTGACTTAGCGATTTTAAAATAGCTTGAACAGCTTCCACGGGGTTTGAACTTTCAAGAATCGAGCGGCCGATGACAAGGGCTGAAGCCCCTGCTTTCAAAGCACCATGGGGAGTTGCCGTACGCTTTTGATCGCCAGCATCTGACCCTTCGGTGCGGATTCCTGGAACAATTAAAAATGATTTAGGAAATAATTTTCTAAGAGTTGGGATTTCAAGGGGTGAGCAGACTAGGGTTTCAAGACCGGCTTCCATTGCACTTGCAGTTAAACTTTTCACACTTTGTTCAACGGATTCTTTTTTCCAAATTGGAGGAAGAGTTTCTTCCTTGAAGCTTGTGAGAACCGTTACAACTGCAACGCGGAAGTCGGCTCGAGTTTTTCTAATTTCAATCTCTAATTTTTTTAATTCTCGCAGGCACTCGGGCCCATTAAGGGCATGAACAGTGATCCAGTGGGCTCCCATTTCTGCTGCAACCCTAACAGCGGCAACGGTGGTACTCGGGATATCAAAGAATTTGTGATCAAAGAAAAGTAAACTTTCTTTAGAGATTTCTTTGAGGAAGGTCTGTGGCGCTCGAAAGGTAAGTCTGGGCCCAACTTTAAAACCGCCAACAAAGGGAAGTAGTTCTTTAACTAATTTTTGAGCTTTATTTATATCATCGACATCTAAGGCGACGACGATGGGGTTTTTCATTTAGGACCTGGTGTAAAAAGCTCTCGCTGAATTTTGATAAGACTTAGAACTTGGGGGGTGACATCACTCGTTTTAAATTTTGTCATGGCCTTTGATTTTCGCTGGATAAGTTCGACTTGCCCCCCATCGGCTAAGGATTTTTTGCCCACATTTATTCGAAATGGGATTCCGATAAGATCCGCATCTTTAAATTTAATTCCGGGACGCTCATTTCTATCATCTAAGAGGACTTCAATGCCTTTTTCTAAAAGATCAGAGTAGATTTTCTCGGCAACACCTTTAGTTTCCCCATCCTCAACATCTAAAAGACAAATTAGAACCTCAAAAGGTGCAAGGGGAAGGGGCCAAATCATTCCGTCTTTGTCATGACTTTGTTCGATGGCCGCTTGAACGGTCCGACCAATTCCAATTCCATAACAACCCATCTCGCAATTTCGAGATTTTGAATTCTCATCTAAGAAAACAGCCTTCATGGCTTTACTGTATTTGTCGCCGAGATAAAAAACATGGCCCACTTCGATCCCACGGTGACTTTTTAAAGTTCCCGTTTTGCATTCGGGGCATAAATCCCCTTCGCGAGCCTTTCGAAGATCTGCCCAACGTGCGACCTTGAAATCTGTATCGGGGTTAACATTAAAGAGATGATAATCATCTTCGTTAGCACCTACGATCCAGTCTTTTAGATTTTTCAAACCGTTTTCACAAACAACGGCGATGCTTGAGAGGCCAACGGGCCCGCAGCTTCCGGGATGGGCGCCAGTAATTGCAAGGACATCTTCTTCTCGAGCTAACTCTGGAGGCATTTTAAGATCATATAAATTTTTGAGCTTAATTTCGTTAAGCTCCTCGTCACCACGAAGGAGAATGCATATGAATTTCTTGTCCGCAATTTTGTAGAAAAGAGTTTTTACAAGATTGTGGGCGGGAATTTTTAAAAATTTCTCAAGGTCGTCAATGGTTTTAAGATGGGGAGTGTGAATTTTTCTCTCCCCTTCAACTTTTAACCCTAAAGACTTAATATGTTCTTTTAAATTTAACCCATGGGGGCTGTCCAAAGTAGCTGGCGCGACAGCAGGAGTAATTTCAACATTCGATGCATAATCACAGTTCGTGCAAGCCATGATTTGATCTTCACCACTGCTGGCCAGAACTTGAAATTCGTGGGTATGACTCCCACCGATGGCACCGGAGTCGGCTCTGACCGTCCTAAAATCTAAACCACAACGAAAGAAAATGCGTTTGTAGGCATTAAACATACTCTCATAACTTTTTAACGCTGCCTCTTTATCAACATCAAAGCTATAGGCATCTTTCATTATAAATTCTTTGCCGCGCATAAGGCCAAAGCGAGGTCTGACTTCATCCCGATACTTCGTTTGAATTTGATAGAGATTCAAAGGGAGGTCTCGGTAGCTCTTCACTTCCCGTCTTGCAATATCGGTCACGACCTCTTCATGGGTGGGACCAATGCAAAGCTCGTGTTCATTTCGGTCTTTCATCTTGAGCATGCCTTTACCCATGACTTCCCAGCGGCCCGATTCATCCCACAGTTCTCGAGGTTGAACCATGGCCATTAAAATTTCAATGGCCCCGGCACGATTCATCTCTTCTCGAACGATATTTTCGAATTTACGAATGGATCTTAACCCCATGGGCAAATAACTGTAGAGACCAGGAGCAAGTTTTTTTATGAAATTGGCTCTGATAAAAAGTCTGTGACTTTCAATTTCCGCATCACTTGGGGATTCTTTCAAAGTGTGGAAGAAGTATTGACTCAAGCGCATTCTCTTAAACCTCGATGCCGTATGACTTTATTTTTCTGTGGAGATGAGACCTTTCAACTCCAATAGCTTCGGCAGTCTTACTGATGTTGCCGTCGTTCTCTTCTAATTTTTTTAAGATAAATTCTTTTTCAAATTGGGCCCGGGCTTCCCTCAGGGTTCTTGAAGGTAAAGTGTCCGACGAAATTAAGGGATCGTCATTATCAAAGTCATCGTGAAAACCCTGGCCCCCGGAAACCATAGCCATAACTTCGGGTAAATCAATAAGATCCCCTACTGTGAGGATAAAAAGTCTTTCTATAAAATTTCTGAGCTCCCTGACGTTACCGGGCCATTCAAAATCACTCAATTTATGCAGAGCTGCAGGTGTAAATAGTTTCTTTCTTGTCCCGCTTTCCCGAGCAAATCCGTCTAAGAAATTTTTTGCAAGGAGAGCGACATCAGTGGATCTTTCACGAAGTGCCGGGACCCTAAAGGGAATAACATTGAGTCTATAAAAGAGATCTTCACGAAATCTTCCCGCTTTAATTTCTTGTTCTAAATTTTTATTTGTCGCAGCGATAACTCGAACGTCTACAAGAATGGTTTCATTTCCACCGACCCGCTCAAAACGTTGTTCTTGTAGAATTCTTAATATTTTCGCTTGGGTTTTCAAACTCATATCGGCAATTTCATCGAGGAATAAAGTTCCGCCGTGGGCTAAATCAAATTTTCCTTTTTTCTGAGCTGTGGCACCCGTGAAAGAACCTTTTTCGTGGCCGAATAATTCGCTCTCAATAAGGTCTTCCGGGATCGCCGCACAATTTACCTCTACAAAAGCCCGTGCGGCTCTAGCACTTTGATAATGAATATTTTGAGCCACAAGTTCTTTACCCGTGCCATTTTCGCCGGTGATCAAAACCCAGCTGTTAGTTGGCGCCACCTTGGCCATCATTTGTCTAAGGCTTTGCATAGACTCGGACTCGCCAACAAGAGTAATATCCCTCTTCACACGATTTAGAAGTTGAACGTTTTCAGTTCGCAATCTTGAAATACTGAGCAAATTATTTAAAACGATCATGACCTTGTCTAAGCTCAATGGTTTCTCGATAAAATCGAAAGCCCCAAGTTTTGTAGCTCTGACTGCCGTTTCAATGGTTCCGTGGCCCGACATAATAATAAATTGCAGATCGGGATATTTTTTTTTTGCTTCTTTTAAAACTTCGAGGCCATCCATTCCCGGCATCCAAATGTCGAGTAAAACTGCATCGGGAAGTTCTTGAGCCATAAGATTAAGACCTTGAGTCCCGTCGCTGGCTAAAAAAACATCAAAACCCTCGTCCTCTAAAATAGCAGACAGAGACTTTCGAATGCTCGATTCATCATCGATGACTAAGACTTTCGGAGCGAGAGTTTTTATGCTCATACGATTGGAAGATCCTCGCGATCATTTTCTAAGGGTGTCGCCGCCGTTGAAGCATTCATGGACACAGCGGGAAGTTCGATAACAAATCGTGAACCCACGGGAGTATTTTTAAAGACTCGTATGAATCCATTATGATCATCGATAATTCTCTTAGCTATGGCCAAACCCAAACCTGTTCCCCCGTCCTTAGTGCTGAAATAAGGGTCAAAAACTCTGTCTCTCACCTCTGTCGGGATCCCCGGGCCGTTGTCTGCAACACTACAGCGAGCTATCCTCAAAACACTATCATACTGTGTTGTAATTGCAACAGTTGCAGAGGGTGAACTCTGACCTAACGCCGCCACCGCATTTTCCAAAAGATTAATGAGAACACGCTTCATTTGATCGCGATCCATTTCCAAAAGAGGCATGGCCCCTTCAAGATTCATCTTAAATTCAATATTTTTATGCCCCTCACGATAAAGAACCAAGGATTCTTCTACGATTTGATTTAAATTTTGAGGAGAGAGGCGCGCTTGGGGCAATCTCGCAAATGAACTGAATTCATTGACCAGTTCTTTAAGTTCATCGACCTGTTGTATAATAGTTTGGGTGCACGAATCAAAGGCGGGGTCATTGAGTTGCACAGAAAACTTTTTATTTAATCTCTCCGCTGAAAGTTTAATTGGCGTAAGGGGATTTTTGATTTCGTGGGCAATTCTACGAGCCACTTCGCGCCAAGCTGCGGCTCTTTGGGCGTTCATTAATTTTGTAAGATCATCAAAAACAAGAACCACCCCGAGATTACCGCCGCTCTCATCTCTCAAATGAGAAAGGGTTGCCTGCAAAACTAAATTTTCTCCGCGCACGTTCACATGAACTTCTTTTTGAATGGAGTGGGCTTTATGCCTTGCCATTTTCACAAGTAAGTCATTAAGGAGAGCTTTGTAATCGGAATTTAATATCTCCTCGAAGTGTTTACCGAGGAGCGAAGGCCCATTAATTCCTAAAAGTTGACCTGCGTATTTATTAATTGTTGTGATTTTTCCGTGGCGATCTACTGAAATAACACCGGCAGAGATATTGGAAAGAACAATTTCAATGTATCTATTGTGCGTTCGAAGTTGTGACTCAGATGTACTTAAATCTTGAGTCATTTTATTGAAACTCTCAACGAGCTGGAATATTTCCAGAGAACCCGCTTGGACATCGACTTTTTTATAATCCCCGTGCGCAATACCTTCGGTGGCCTTACCCAATAGTTCTAAAGGGGTAGAAAGTTGTCTCGCCAGGTGAAAACCAAACCATGTGGCCCCAAAAATAATGAGTAAGGTCACGAGAATTAAAATAATCATGTAGATAGATTTGATCGGATATTTTAACGGATTTACGTCGCGATAATCTTCAAAGGCAGACGCAATACCGTCCATTTTCGAGACCAAACTCAAAGGGACATAAGTACTTACTACAATGGCTCCGCCGCTTCCTTCGGGGACGATACAACGGATAAGGCTTCCCTCCTTAAATTGATGGATGGTGCTGGCTTCACCGTGTTGGGCGATGCCTTTTTGCAAGAACTCTAAAGTGGCCGGAGGAATTTGCTGCAACTGACTCTCAGGATTTAGAAAAACGTAACGTTTAGAAAAAATGCTTGGGTAAAATTCTACAGAATCAAGACTGTATTCCTTGCGCATTTTTGAAAGCCAGCCGGCTTTTTGGGGCCCGGGTAAATGAGAAATCTTTTGGGCGATATTGTGGGCGAAGTGATAGTTCTTTTTCTTGGTTGTCGAATAATAAGTGTTCGTCACCTCAAGCGAATCTTGAAGAACACTGCTGATTTTAAGGCTGAACCATTTATCAAAGCTGGAATTGATGTAAAAAACCGAGACCAAAAATAGAAGAGCTGTGGGAACAAACGCAAACGAAACGAATGCAATAACGAGTTTGGATTTGAGACGGCTTCCTAAAAGGCCCCCTCGTCTTTCGCTGAAAATTTTGACGGCATTTCGAAAAATGAGGAAGGCCAAGAAAAGTAAAAGAGCGACGTTGAAGTTAACGATGCCGAAAAAGAAAATACTGTTAACAAAGGGAAGTTTTTGACTGATGTAAGAAAGATGGATCTCAACATAGGTCAGAAGACAAAACGAAACGCTAAGAAGAATGATGGCAAGTCGTTCTCGGCGTCGCTTCTTTAACTCGTCAGCCGAGAGACTTCCATCCCCTGGGGCCATTTTATCCGATCACTTCGCGATATATTCCAGTACCGACAGAGAATGCGGGTCCGCCTCTTTTGATAAGCTGCAAACAAATCTCACGGGTTTCACCTTTTTTGAGGAACCCATCATGACGTGGAACGCCAGCTGAGAGCATGGCTGCTTCTAAAACAAGGGACGCATCAAAGTGAGTCAGTTTTTCTGTGAGTCTACGCATAAAATCTTCTTCTCGAACGCGAATGCGACTTGCGGTTAGAGAAGTTGGTTTTGGTGTTGGTTTTTTAGGGGTCTTGGTCGTTGCCACGAAGGGCCTCCTTGCTAATGGAAAAATCCTAGAGGTTATATCCTTGGTGTCCGGATGCGTCAAGTCCCAATGCCTTGTTCTTAAGTGCTTTCAAAAGGTTACACATATCTAAAACGCTGCTCGCAGTTTCAGCCCCTTTATTGCCATGACTTCCACCCGCCCTTGCCAGGGCTTGCTCTTCATTTTCTGTGGTAAGGACTCCAAATCCCACAGGTTTTCCAAATTCTAAGGCAAGCTGGGAACACCCTCGCTCAACAGCTGAACACACATAGTCATAGTGAGTTGTATCACCCCGAATCACTGCCCCTAAAGCCACAACCCCATCAACTTGGCAAACTTCAAATAATTTTTTTACGGCAAGAGGTATCTCAAAAGCCCCAGGAACACGAATCGTAACAAGCTCATGATGGGTCAGGCCCAAACTTGTTAAAGCGTTGATGGCCCCTTCTTCAAGTTTGAAAGTGACTTCACTGTTGAAAATAGAGGTGACCACACCGATATGAATTTTTTTGCTCATGGACCAACCTCGTTTTCAAAGTCATGGCCAAGTCTTCTTCTTTTTGTGTCTAAATAATCCACATTATTCTTATTTGGAGCGATGAGGAGAGGAACTTTCTCAACTATGGTCAAACCGTAGCCACCTAAGCCCGCTCTTTTTGCAGGATTATTCGTCATCAAACGAAGCTGACGGGCCCCAATCAAACGTAATATTTGAGCACCGATTCCGTAATCTCTTTCATCGGGACGAAAACCTAAGTGCACATTGGCATCAACAGTGTCCATACCCTCGTCTTGTAGAGCATAAGCCTTAATTTTATTAACAAGGCCGATACCCCGGCCTTCCTGACGAAGATAAAGGACCACTCCACGACCTTCACGCTCTATCATTTGAATGGCCGCTTGAAGTTGCTCACCGCAATCGCACCGCTGACTTCGAAAAATATCACCCGTCATGCATTCGCTGTGAACACGAACCAAAATGGGTTCATCGGGATTCCATTTTCCCTTTTGTAAAACGATGTGTTCACTTTGATCTAATTTATTTTTGAAAACTCGAATTTCAAAACCATCTCCGATCTGGATTGGAAGTTTAGACTTGGCCACTTCCTCAACGAGAGTTTCAGTTTGCACACGGAATTTTATTAGGTCTGCGATGGTTCCAATTTTAAAACCATGTACCTTAGCGAACTGTTCCAACTCCGGTAAACGAGCCATCGTTCCATCTTCATTCATGATTTCACAAATAACGGCTGATGGAAGTCGTCCCGCGAGTCGGCTTAAATCAACCCCACCCTCGGAGTGGCCGGCACGTTTTAAAACCCCACCGTCTTGGGCTTTAAGGGGAAAGATGTGTCCTGGCATAATAATATCTTTTGGGGTGCCTTCGGGATTAATCGCTGCTTGAATTGTCTTTGCGCGATCCGCCGCTGAAATTCCAGTTGTCACTCCTGTTGCCGCCTCAATGCTAATGGTGAAGGCGGTGTGATGGGGAGAAAAATTAAGCTCCTCATCAACCATCATCGGAAGTTTTAGTCTTTTCACCTGCTCCTCATCAAGGGAGAGACAAATCAACCCGCGACAATACCTTGCCATGAAATTTACAATTTCTGGAGTGACAGCGTTCGCAGCAATGACAAGATCTCCTTCGTTTTCACGATCTTCATCATCGACGAGGACCACGGGTCTCCCCAAACGCATTTCTTCAATCAGTTCAAGGGTTGTGTTCACGATAACTCCCCATTTGGTGGGCAATAATTTTTACGAATTGGTCTGTTTCGATATTTACCGAATCACCGGTTTCAAGCAGCGAAAGATTTGTTCGTATCATCGTTTCGGGGATGAGATAAACACCGATAGTTTTTGTCTCACGATCGAGTTCGTTTATGGTGAGGCTCACTCCGTTTACGCAAAGACTCCCCTTAGGAACAACAAAACGAAATTGCTCAGGGGCTAGTTTTAATTTTAAATTCAGGCACTGTCCGTCCCGGCTGGCCTCAAGGACTTGAGCCGTCCCATCTATATGCCCAGAAACCACGTGTCCCCCCAGACGATCCCCTAAAGCTAAACTTCTCTCGGCATTTATTTTTTGACTAAGTTTTAAATTCTCAAAAGTTGTTTTATTTAAAGTTTCAGCTCCCACAAAAAATTCTAAGGAATCGTCTGCGAAATCTGTAAGTGTGAGACAAACTCCGTCACAAGCAATACTTTCGCCGAGCTTTAAATCATTCCAGTGATTTGGCTTTGAGATTTTTATTTTAAATCCGTCGGGCGATCGCTCGCCCACTTCTCTAATTTCAACAACACTCTGGATTAAGCCGGTGAACATGGGCGAGTTCCTTCAATAATAATATCGGTGCCAACAAGCCGGGTTGAAATATTCTCTAAGCAAACACTTTCTTTAAGCTTGTCGATGTTAAGCCCTTCAAAAACATCTCGACTCTCTGAACCCAGAATTTTTGGAGCGATAATATAAACCAAGCGATCAAAGAGTTTTTCCCGAACAAAAGCACCCAAGACTCTGGCTCCGCCCTCAACCATAAGTTCCTGAACACCGCGCTTTGCGAGATCCTTCAGAACTGTATTTAAATCTAAAGAATCTTTGTGAAAAGTTTGATCACCAGAATCCACAGGAACAACTATGGCCCCCGTTTTTTCTAAATTTACTTTTCTTTCTCCAGAATACTGGCTGTCGCAATAAATAATGACTGGTCCCATTGTTGAAAAAAGTTTTGACGTCGGAGGAGTTCGAAGTCTGGAATCAAGAATTATTTTTTTCAATCCGGCATGAGCTGAATTTAAACGAACATTAAGTTGGGGGTCATCGGCGATAACCGTCCCCACTCCAACCATAATGGCATCGTGCTCAGCACGTTCTATATGAGCCAATTGTCTTGCCGGAGCTTCAGTGATCCACTGAGATTCACCGGTACGGGTGGCGATTTTTCCATCTAAACTTGTGGCACACTTTAAACTGACATAGGGCCTGGCGTTCAACATCACACTCTTGTAACCGCGAATTAATTTTTCAGCGTTGAGACCTTCGACACCGATTTCGACATCAACGCCTGCATCTTTTAATTTTTGAATGCTCTTTCCTTGCATCAGGGGATTGGGATCAAGGCTACCAACCTTAACTTTTTTGAAACCCTCTGAAAGCACAAGATCAAGACAAGGTGGTGTACGGCCAAAATGATTGCAAGGTTCAAGAGTCACAAAAAGAGTGCATCCCCTTAAATCATTTTGCTTTTTCTTAGCATCTCTGATGGCAAAAACTTCGGCGTGGGGCTCCCCAGCTTTGGGATGAAACCCCCGTCCAATAATTTCGCCCTTTTCGTTGACCACAACAGCCCCAACTATAGGGTTTGGTGCAGTCATTCCACGAGCGGTAGATGCAAGTTTTATGGCTTCAATCATTGCGGCGCTATTCATGGAGGAAGTTTTAGCCCGAAACCGGGGAAAGGTCAACGGCTTGAGCGGCTCGCTTAAAGCCTAAAAATTGCCCGTGTAACCTGCACCTAAGATGGGAAGAAGGTTTCCTTGGGTGACATTAAAATAGTAGTGGGCGCCGATTTGAAGGCCGGAGACATGAATAGAAGCGCCAGCCCCAAAAATATCATAAGTAAAATCATAGGATACACCAGTAGAGAGAGCCATGGCTCGAGAAAAACCAAAAGTGAACTCCTGATTTCCCGTATTCCCTTGAATCAAAGCCGTTCTTGGATTTTGAACGTCAGCTTTTGGAATCGAGGGATTACGAATAGGGAAGGTTCCGCCGGTATGGGCCGTGATTCCGGAAGTGAGGCGGTAGGAAAATGTAGCCCCGGGTTCCCACGCCGTAGAATTAACATTTGTCGTAATTAAGCTTACGGGATCGGTGGATTGGTAAGTCTGGCTGCTGTAACTCAAGTAAGGAGCAAATGCGAAGTTGTGATCATGATAGAGAGCGACTTTTGTTCCAATATTGAAAACACCTTCAATATCATAAACAAGATTAGTTGTGAAATCGATGAAATCAAACATTCCAAAGCCCACGGTCGTCCCGACTACAAATGATCCGCCAGGAATGACCGCAGTACTTTGTAAAATGTGGGTGTATGACAATGGAACTTCACTATCAGAGGCCACTTCTCTATGGGTCACCTTTTGGTCTGCGTTCCCTAGTGAACTTAATAAAATTATTCCTGAGATAAAAAAAAGACAACGCTTCATGACTCTCCTCTTGAAATAAAAAACCGTTACCCTTCGAAGAAGAAGGGTAACGGGAGAAGAGGAGATTAGTCAATATGCAGGTTTTTCTGGTCAAATTAATTCGTCACAATATATCCGTTGCTGCTAATGGCACTGCGCAGTTGACCGTTAACCGCTGTACCAAAGTCGAAAGTTCCTCCACCGGGCAAAGCTAGGCTTTGCGCAGCAACTGAACCTACGAGAACGTTCTTCTTCAAATACCTTGCGGGTTGGCCCTTAGCTGGAGCTACTAAATTAAGAGGAATAACTTCAGCACCTAAAATTGGAGCTGTTTGACCAGTCAGGACGATGGTTGCGATGGCGATGTTGGAGCTTTGGTCAATGGGCCCAACAGTGGCGACGGCAACGGGAGTGGAAGGCATATGTTGACTTCCAAGATAGGTATTTCCCGCGGCACAAGGTTTACTGTTGTCATTCCAAAAGAATTGGTCGTTATAAATATTAAAGGTATCTCCTTGTTGAATGCCCGTGACATAACCACCGTTGATCAGGACGCTGCTAGAACCTTCAAATTGAACCACGCGTCCCACCCAACCTGCAGCATCACTTTGGCTCTTGATCCCTTGAACACCCAGTTCAAGACCGTTTAAGCTCACAGAAGCTAATGGGGTACTATTGTAATAATTTGGGCTGACACTAAACTGACTAAAATCAATGGTGGCATTGAGATTGGTCGATGTCTGATCGGCCGACACGGTATCAGCATAAATCTGCGCATCATTTAATGGATTTAAGGCTTCCATACTTAAGCTCATGCTGGCACTGGAAACTTGTATTGAGGCGGCTCCGCCCACGCCACTATCTGCACCGTTTTGGTTGTAACCAAATGTCACTCCGCCTGAACCGTTAAACTCAAATGAGTTCACGTTCCCTTCAAGCAAGTATTGTGGAATATTAATTTCGCAGGATGGCACTGCCGCGATAACAGGACCGTCCCCCGATGGGGCATTTAAACTTTGCCCGCTGAAGTTAACACCTTTCGCGCAACCGACTCCAAATAGGGCCGCCGATAGCACGATCATCACAGAACCAACGCCCAACTTGTGAGTCATACGAACCTCCTCTTTACTTCTTAGAATTAATCCAACTTGCCAAAGCTTGAATTGCCGCAACCCCTTCAGGTGGCAATTTAACCGTGGCTTCGAGACCAGAAGTTTTAAAACTCTTGGTCCCCATACTTCCTACATAAATATTTTCTTGCGCCTGGACTGTTCCGGGCGCGACGAATACGGGAATATTTGCAGCAGCTGCAAGTTGTGCCCCTAAGATGTAGGCCTCTAAACTTGAAGCCATCGAAGACCAAGGCACAACGATGGCATCCACTCGGCTGTTAATAGCAAAAGTAAAACCGTCATAGATTGCAGAGCTTGATGTTTCACCCTGAGAACCAATGACTTTTGCCGAGAGAAATACAATTGGTTTTTTTACTAGAGAAAGTAAAAGTTTTGCGGCCGCGGTGCCGTGGCCGTTGTCGTCACTGGGGCGCGTATCCCAGGAAATGAAATCAAAACCCTCGTAGACATTTTGAGATGAAAACGCGAGGTGTGTTTTAATTTTTGAATCTTTAAAGTCAATTCCTGAGTCGATGATGGCAATGCGAAGGCCCCCACTATTAGAGGTCGGACCATCACCGGCAATAACAGGTGGCGCAGGTGTGGTCGGTGGTTTTGCGGCTTGATCAAAAACTTCAAGATAGCGATATAAGCCATAGGGTATAAAAAGAGAATCTAAAGCTTCTTCAATCATTCCAGGTTTTTTATCTACGCAAGCTGCGACGGCCGCCACTTGTTGTGAAGCCCTCGCTACCTGATCTAACGTAATTGCTTTTTGTGACGTGAAAGTTTGAACCACGGGAGCGGGCTCACTTGCCAAGACCCTTGAGGCATTTGGCCCGACATTCAAAGGTGCCACCGGGGTTACTGGAGCAGGAGCAGGTGTTGGTGTTGTCCACACCAAAGGCTTGCCATTATAAACTTGAACCAAGTCCCCGACTTGAACATCGCCCGTTCCGGATAATTGAATAAGCTGGGCCGAATCCACATTTGTGTATTGGACTTGGAAAATATTTCCATTCTCAGTCGCCACTTGAAGGCCTTGCTGAACATTTTGATTTAAACCTGCATTAATGGTGATGGGCGCAGTGTTTGACATGATTGTCGCTTCCCAAGGACCAGCAAATCTTTGACCAATGAAATCATCCACGACTTGGGGCAAAAGATTTTGAAGGGCCGCGATCATTGTTGTACGCGTTTGAATATCGATGCTGCCGCTATAGTTTTCGTAACTTCCCCAAACATAGACGTCGGTACCCTTAGCTGTGGTGTTGAAAACATATTCTTGGTGTGTGCCGAGTTGGGAATCATCGACGAGAAAACGAATTTGATCGGCAACCTGAAATTTTTTAAGGATAAAAGCAAAGCCCTGACCAAAAATATTAAACGTAACACCTTGATCAAAGTTCGAACCATAGTTTGAACTAAACGGGCCGTAACCATTCGGATCAAGTTGCCCATTAAAAAAATCAGCCTTTTGACATTGCTGAGTCTGATCAAGAGTAGCTACGTATCCGTTATCAAGGGCTCCAGCTCTCCCCTGATTAAATAAATTTGTGTGAGTCGGGGAAAAACCATAAACACTGCGATCGCTGCGATCGCCACTTGAATAGATCAGTGTTTCAACTACAGGCTGAACACGAATGGAATAGAGGGGCTTTGATGAAACCATGCCTTGGAAAGAATGCGACTGCACCATGGTGTGGGCCCCGGAGTTTGCTAAGTTGGAATTCCCCGTACTTTGATTTTGTAACCAGGTTGTCCACTCTAAGGGAATTTGTGATTGCCTATCTTGAACCGCAGCTGGACTTGAAACCCTATTTAAAGTCTTGCGCCCCAGTGGGGAAAAAGTTGCAAGTGGCGCTGGGGTCGGAATAGGTGCTGCCAGCGGTGGTGGATCTATTAATACCGGGATAAATTTTCCGGACTCTGAAAGTTTCTGCCCTAGGAGATAACTGATCTCCACACCTTGATATACAGCGCCCATGGGCAAGGTCACCCAACGGTCTTCAGCAGGAGCAATACCAATATAGTATCCAGGAGGTGAGCTTTGAGTTTGCGCAAGAGCCTGTCCTGCAACAAAGGTAATAACTAATATGAGTAATTTAGAATTAAACATTCATCCCCCGAAGTATTGCTATTAGCAGAATGTGTGCCGACCAAGGTTTTAAGACCTTAGTTATGGAAAGGACTTTGGAATTGTAAATAAATGAAATTTGTTTTGGAATGTCCAAAGATTAAACAGGTCCAGGAACACTTTCGTATTTATTTTAGACATTGGTCTTGAAACAACTAGACTGTCGACCGGCAAAAAAGGGGCCAAAAGCCTCGGGCCTAACCGAGATCAAGATCCTGAGAAAAGTGTCTACCAGACTTACATCTTAAGACTTTTGACATATTTTGCTTCTTTACCTTTTTTGTGGGAATGACGATCTGTGAGACATCCTCGAGTTTTCTTATAGTTTCAATTGAAGATCTGGGCTCGGATGATACTTTAGAAATCAGTTCTTATGATTCCAAGATTCCACAATAATCCTGATTTCTAAAGTCATAAAAGATAATGATTTCGGCAGGAAGTCGCTGCGCCCACAATTCTTCGATCGAGCTCACGAGCTTCGATTTAGGTTTTTTTGATTTCTATTTTGCCGTCACGGACGGTGACGTTAACTGTATCCCCGGGACCAACCTCTTTAGAAATAATAGCCCGAGCCAATTCGTTCTGCACACGATCTTGAATAGCTCTCTTCAAAGGCCTTGCTCCGTAGTTGGGGTCAAATCCAATATGGGATAAAAGTTGTACAGCACTATCATCAAATCTGAGGTTGATTTTTCTCTGGGTCAGTCGATTTTGAAGATCTTTAAGCTGAATCTGCACAATCTTGCCGATCTCTTTTTCGCTCAAACTATTGAAAATTACAATATCATCGACACGATTTAGAAACTCAGGCTTAAACATTCCTCGAAGCGTTTTCATCACAGCCTCTTCTTTTTTCTTTGGATCAAGGCTGTCATCAATAATAATTTGGCTTCCCACATTGCTGGTCATAATGATGACAGTATTCTTAAAATCCACTGTACGCCCCTGACTGTCTGTCAGGCGGCCATCATCCAGAATCTGAAGGAGAATATTGAAAACGTCAGGGTGGGCTTTTTCAATTTCATCAAGAAGAATGACACTGTAAGGGCGACGCCTTACGGCTTCAGTAAGCTGTCCACCTTCTTCAAAGCCCACATACCCCGGGGGCGCACCCACAAGTCTTGAGACAGCATGTTTCTCCATGTACTCACTCATATCGATTCGAATCATGGCTTGATCTGAGTCAAAGAGAAATTCTGCAAGTGCCCTTGCCGTTTCGGTTTTACCAACCCCCGTGGGGCCCAGAAAAATAAAACTCCCGATCGGCTTTCGGGGATCACCAATTTCGGCTCTTCCCCTTCGGATGGCATTAGACACAATTTCTAGGGCGTGATTCTGCCCAATAACTCTTTCTTCTAAGCGGCTCTCCATTTTCAAAAGCTTAGCTGATTCGCCTTCAAGCATCTTTGAAACGGGAATCCCGGTCCACTTAGCAACGACTTCCGCGACATCTTCTGCGTCAACTTCCTCTTTGAGCATTCGCCCTTCTTCTTTTTGAAGGCGTTTCTCGTCAGTTTGTAAACGCTTTTCAAGATCCGGAAGTTTTCCGTACTTTAACTCTGCGGCCTTTGCTAAATTTCCCTCTCGTTCCGCCTTATCAACCTCGGTCCTGATCTTTTCGATCTGAGCCTTGGTTTGCCGAATATTTGTGATGTCAGATTTTTCACCTTGCCAGTGTTTCTTAAGGTCCTCGGTTTCCCGCTCAAGCTGACTGAGCTCTCCTTCTAATTGACCAAGGCGATCTTTACTTGCTTCATCTTTTTCGCGCTTCAAAGCTTCCCGCTCGATTTGAAGTTGCATAATCCGACGTTGTTTTTCGTCAATTTCAGTGGGCAGACTTCCAATTTCAATTCGAAGCTTACTAGCAGCTTCATCAATAAGATCAATGGCCTTGTCAGGTAAGAATCTGTCGGCAATGTAGCGTTGACTTAAGGTCGCAGCCGCAACGATGGCTGAATCTTTAATTCGAACTCCGTGATGGACTTCATATTTTTCCTTAAGGCCACGTAAAATACTAATGGTGTCCTCTAAACTTGGCTCTCCGACAAAAACCGGCTGAAATCTGCGCTCAAGAGCAGCGTCTTTTTCGATATACTTTCTATATTCATCAAGAGTCGTCGCACCTATGCAGCGCAATTCCCCTCGAGCAAGAGCAGGTTTTAACATGTTGCCCGCATCGACGGCTCCTTCAGAGGCTCCAGCTCCAACGATAGTATGAAGTTCGTCTATAAAAAGAATTATGGAACCGTTACTTGAGGTAACTTCTTTGATTACGGCTTTGAGTCTATCTTCAAATTCTCCGCGATATTTTGCTCCAGCGATAAGAGCACCCATATCTAGTGATAAGAGTTTTTTATTGAGCAAAGTGTCTGGGACGTCTTTTTTAATAATTCTTTGGGCCAACCCTTCGACAATGGCCGTTTTACCAACACCGGGTTCGCCAATAAGAACGGGATTATTCTTACTTCGCCTACTCAAAACCTGAACAACCCTTCTTACTTCTTCGTCTCGACCAATAACGGGATCAAGCTTTCCCTGAGACGCCATGGCCGTCAAATCCCGAGCGTATTTTTCTAAAGCTTGAAATTTAGATTCAGGATTTTCATCGGTCACACGTTGAGAGCCCCGGATAGAAACAAGAGCCTTTCGAATTTCGTCCACGGAGATTTTATATTTTTTAAAAATTTTCTGCGCACTTGTTTCGACCTGGATTAAACCCATGAGAAGATGCTCTGTACTGACAAAGTCATCAGAAAGCTGAGAAGCTTCTTTCTCTGCCTGATCAAAGACTTTTTTTAGGGCTGAGGTCATAGTGCCATTCTTACTTGCACCAGAAACTTGGGGCTCTTTTTCTAGCTCGTTCTCCGCGTCTTTTCGCAGAGCCTCTAAATCGACCTCTGTTTTTTCGAGGGTGGGCGCCACGAGCCCGTCGCTTTGCGTGAGTAAAGCAACAAGGAGATGAATACCATCCACGGCAGGGTTGCCATGACCTTCGGCCAATTGAATTGCGTCATTAATGGCTTCCTGACTTTTTGTAGTAAATTTATTTGCCTTCATATATAACTAGTTTGAGAATTTTCTCCAGGGTGTCAAGTGAATCAAGGCATAAAAGCTCCAATTAAAGATAGCGTCTCACTAGAGCAATACAAAGCGTATAATTATGCTACGGCTTGTGAAGATTGCACCCACTTTGACCTCCTACCTGAAACCTGTACCTTCACTTTTCCGACAGAACCCTTCCTGCGCAGAAATCAAATAAAGGATATTGAGACAAAGGGTGAAGCTGCTTTCTGCCGAGCCATTGAAATCGATTGAACGTTAAATGACACTTCATGGACATCTTTTAATTCTCGTCTCTATTTTCAGCGCCTTAAGTCTTTTTGTCTTTTGGGCCTTTTGGGGGGCTGCATTTTATTATCGACACGTTCAAATTAAAAAAGTTTTTTCTGGCCCCATTTATTTTCCTCATATACGAAGCCAATTTAAGGTAATCGAGGGATGCCGGCTTCATTATTTAAAAGAAGGCACTGGCCAAGATATTCTTCTCCTCCATGGGCTTGGCGCCAATATATATTGTTGGAGAAAGATTATTCCTTTATTAGCCCAACATTACAGAGTTTGGGCGATGGATCTTAAAGGGTTTGGTCTTTCTGACAAGCCTCGAAACTCCCCTTATACTTTAGAAGCTCAAAGCTCCCTCCTCGCCAAGTTCATGGAGAGTGAAAAGGTAAAAAAATTAACTGTCGTGGGGAATAGTATGGGTGGAGCCATCGCCATTCAACTGGGAATCGACCGCCCTGATCTAGCCCAGCACATTGTTTTAATTAATTCAGCCCACGATCCGAAAATGTTTAATACTCAACTCAGGACTTTTGTAAAATTCATGAAAGCGGCTGTTCCCGCCGTCGGCTTATTTGCTCCTGTGGTGAACGAAAAATCTGTACGCTTTTATCTTCCAAAAATTTACGGAAACGAAAATTACGAAATAACGACCGAAGATGTGCGAGCCTACGTGGCACCTTATATGGAAGGCACCGAGAGCCATCGTGCTTTTGTTGCCGCTTTTGAAGGAATGCTTTGGAATAACTTAACTGAACATCTTAAATCCATACAAAGTCGCGTTCTTATTTTGTGGGGTGCTCGCGATAATTTATTACCGGTTAAATACGGTGAAGTTTTACACAAGAGTCTACCCCAGAGCGCCTATTTTGTTCATCCCACCGGTGGTCATCACCTTCAAGAAGAAGAACCAGAGTGGGTTGCAGAACATATTGAGAAATTTTTAGGACCTCAATAGTTCAACCTCGTGATTTTGGTTGCTTCTCCTCAAGAAGAATTGTATCCCAACCACGTTATAAATCTATGGGAGGGTCTAAATGAAAACATTAGTGATTTTGGGAGTTTTATTAATTTCGGGTAGTATTCTTGCAGATGACGTTTTTGTCGGCAACGACGCTTACGTGTCTTGCCGAATCGACCACGGTAGGCTTTTTCCTATCCATCAAATCGTCACAAATGATGGCTCCCGAGTCTATCGTGAAAAGCACAACGATTTATTATATACAGTCGTTTCCAATGGTTGTGGCTTGAACTCAGTCCAAGTGGAAAACAACGGACAGATACTGGGTTCAAATCAGATTGACGACTTCTGTAATCTGGTTATCAAGACCCAACTTACGGATGGAACTCTCGCACTCTGTACCTCCCTATAAGAGGGGCGTTTGCGGCGACCATTCATGTTGGACTCCGATCTCGCACTCTCTATCAAGTCAAAACAAAGAATTTAAACAAAGCATTCGTCGCGATATGATCACGAGTCCCTCTCATGGAAGTAACGGGTTGTCTCCCGAGGCAAATTTCGTTTTCCCTATTTCAAACTTAATCAAATGAGAGAAGTCCGTCGTATTTTCTAGCGAAGGTAACCGTAAACTTTTTTGAACTTTGTCGTAAGTAGGTCGAGGAAGAAGAGCTATTACAGGTTTAAATTTTGGATTTAGCCACTCTATCAGGCTCTTAATATGCTTTTCCTCCATGGCCACACAGCCGGCGGTACCGTGACCCGAATCCTTCCAGATATGCAAAAAAATGCAAGAGCCTGATCCAAGTTTTCTTGACGAACCATATTTAATTTCAGCCCCGATTTTATAAAACTCCTGATCCCTCATTTTTTCATTATGAGGAGGGTTAGATGTGATCTTGGGATCCTCAGTATCGATGATTTGGTTATAAAATTCTGAGTCCGTATCATCCACACAGTAGGTGGAATTTTTTAGTTGTCGGTAATTTTCTCTGGGGGAGGGTTCGAATCCGAAAGTTGGTCCCACAAAAAATAAACCTGCTGGCGATTTTCCATCGCCCTCCTTTTTTATCGGCTCGCCTTCGCCAGCCAATTTCAAAAAATCCTTGCCCCAAGCCATTCCATTTTTTCCCACGACAACATCAAATTGAGCCCCAACAGCATCCCACGAGGCAGTTTTACTCTTGCGTTCGTATTTTTTTAAAGTGCCGGTGCTTATATTCCAACCGGAACTCGTCACGACAATTAACTGCAGAGAGTTTTCAGCGGTTTGCGCGAACGAAGGCAGTGGAATTTGCAATAAGAAGACCAGACCAAGGACTACCTTTTTCATCATGTTCTTAATTTATAGAGTCAAATTGAAAACGTAAAGACTTTTGACTGGACCAACGACGCAAGAACTCTCTGGAATAACGGAAAAGAAACGTACAATCTTTGAGAATCTGGACTCAAAACGTGTCAAGAAATCCACATTTTTCCCGAAAAGTTAATTGTAAGAAGAAAGAGTTTCCCAAACATGCCCAGTAGGAAGGGCATCGCGATGTGACTATCGCCTACTTTGAAAGGGGGTCCGGCCCGGAAGAGCAGTACAAAGTTTTTTGTATTTTTAAATGGAGTTAGTTTTTGCTCAAACAACTGGATTAACCACGGGCCTGGATGCCCACCAAGCGCAAGACGCTAGGATTTTCACGGAAGGAGATTTTGAAAGTATGACAGGAGGATAGTCATGGGATTTAGAGTTTCAACAAACATTGCTTCCGTGAACGCTCAAAGAAATTTAGCGAACTCACAGACCGCAATGCAAGATAGTTATGCCAAGTTATCAAGTGGCAGCCGAATCAATAAAGCAGCAGACGACGCTGCAGGCCTCGCAATTTCCGAGAATTTAAAAGCCGACATCCGATCTTTCCGCCAAGCGAACCGTAACGCAAACGATGGTATCTCCATGGTTCAGGTGGCAGAAGGCGGTATGCAAGAAATTTCTAATATCGTAACTCGTTTACGTGAATTAGGAATCCAAGCGGCTTCAGATACAGTCGGTGATCGCGAAAGAGCCATGATCGATGCCGAAGTTCAGCAGGTTAAGTCAGAAATGCAGCGTATTGCCGTTACAACCAAATGGCAATCCACTAATCTTCTTGACGGAACTACCCCCGTTTTCGACTTCCAAGTTGGTATCCACAACTCACCAGAAGAAGATCGTATTTCTTTTGATTCGGCCCCCAACAACGTTACGTTGGATAATCTTGGGCTGTCTGGTGTGGATTATACAAGCAAGGAAGGCGCCCAAGGTTCATTGGCCTTGTTAGACGCAGCCCACGATCAAATTGGGGCAGCTCGAGCTCGATTGGGTGCTCTGCAAAATCGTTTGACTTCAACCACTCAGAACTTGAGTGTTCAAGAAGAAAACTACGCAGCAGCAAACAGCCGCATTCGTGATACGGACGTTGCAAATGCAACAGCTGAACTGACTCGTAATAGCGTATTGCTCCAAGCTGGCACTGCTACTTTAGCACAAGCCAACCAAATGACGGGATTAGCACTTAAGCTCATTCCATAATTTTGGAGCGCAACAGTTAGTAGTCTAGAGGGCGGGTCAAATCCCGCCCTTTTTTATTTCTAAAAAGTTGACGAAATAATGAGGATCGAGTTTTATGATCGCCTATGCATCTGATTTTAAAACTTCTGCATGTTCCTACTGATGATCCGTGGCTTATAGGCATTCTCGAAGCCGGAATTATAAGCGCGGTCGTCCTAGGATTACTGATTGGCAGCAACCGCCTTCTGCGTGCCGTAAATGGGAAATTTGACGTTCAGATTTTTCATGCCTCGTTAAGTCTTTTTAGAAAGATTGTTGTTGTTGTTGGTACAGGCATGGCCATCACAAGCCTTCCCCTTTCTCGGGAAACAGAAATATTCATTCACAATACCATTTTCGTTGTCGTTGCTTTTCTCCTTCTTATAGCACTTTTTGATGTGGCTAATATCTTAGGAATACTGGTCAAAAGAAAAGCCCCGGAATTCGAGACTCTGGTAAGTCGGATCTTGAAAATCTTATTTGCGACGATCGTTTTAATGATTACCATGCAGCACTTCGATTACAGCATAATGCACATTCTTACTGCGTTAGGAGTGGGTACCCTAGCCGTGGGTTTAGCGGCCCAACCCACCTTAACCAACATGATTGCCGGATTCACCATTCTCATCGATAGGCCCTTTCGCCGAGGAGATCGTATCGCTCTTAGCGGCACTGAGGTTGGCGACGTGGTGAATATTGGAATGAGGAGCACTCATATCTTGAATACTGATGGCAACATGCTTGTGGTTTCAAATTCCGATCTGGTCACGAGTCGGTTAGTGAATTTTAATTTCCCAAATCATATTATGAATAAAACCGTAAAATTCTATGTCAGTCATGGTGGCGACTTCCAAGAAATTAAGAACCTTCTTAAGGGAATTGGTGAAAGTACGGCTGAAATCGCTAAAGGTTCAAGCGTTGCTCTTCTTTCAGGGATAAATGAATGGGGAGCAGAAATTTCCGTAAACTTTAACGTTGAACACTTTTCTCAAACTAGCAGAGCCATAGACTCCCTTATTGACGGAGCCCTGATGGAATTTAGAAAGCGCGGAATCACTTTGGCAACGAGTCCCTTCCCTCCTCCCCATCTAAAATCTTAAAGTAAAATTGAAGGTCATCGTAGCTCCAACGACCGCGTTAGATACACTAGACTCCGTTTTACCCAGTGGGCCTTTTATTTTTCATTCTCATAATCAGAAATTCGCTCAAAGCCCAAAGTAAAACAAAGACGTTAAACCCCACACCCTTCCAAAAGGCCCACTGCCCCGTAGTGCCTTTGACAGCGACATAAGAAAGCAAAATACTGTGAAATATAAGGACGGCAACTAAATTTCTCGTGAGTCTTTTCATCATCCGAGTTTGAGCTTCTATAATAAGGGGATTGGGGTTTGTGAAAATCTCAGGCCTTGTCTTTTTGGCCATTTTTAACAGAAGAGGCTCTCCCCTTCTACCCCCCCATACAAGAATTCCGGCAAACACGACTTCCATAATGACCGGCTGAAATTTAAAGAGAATACTTTTATCTAGAAGAGCTCCAAGACCGCCGAGGACAACAACCAGACCCGTGCTAAAAAGGGTCAAACCCTCAACTTTTCGATTTTTGGCATACTCGTAGACGCATTCGCCTATGGCCCAAACAATGGCGGCGATCAAACCCCATAGGGTTCCGAACTTGTCTTCGACAAACCAGAAGATGACAACGGGCACGAGGCCCAAAAAGAGGAGCTTCATACATTCCTATAATAGCATTAACGCGTCGCAATATTGCTAACCTTACATTTTTTGTTTGCAGCAAGGGTACTTAAGTTCTGATAATCATTGGGTGCCGAAAAATTTGATTGCGAACGCGCGAAAGGTGAGGAGACCAAAATGGCAAAGAAGAAAAAGAAAAAAGCAAAAAAAGTAGCTAAGAAAAAAACCGCTAAGAAAAAGAAAGTTGCGAAAAAAGCAAAGAAGAAACCTGCTAAGAAAGCAAAGAAAGCTAAAAAGAAAACTGCAAAAAAAGCAGCAAAAGCTACTAAGCACGAAGCGGCCCATGAAGCTGGCCACGAAGGTCAGGAACATGCAGAGGGTGGTCATGAACACGGGGTTGAAGGTGCACTTGAAGGCGCAGAAGGAACAGACAAACCCACTGAGTTTGAAAGTTTCGAAGACGACGATGATTTCGGCGCCAGCGCCTCTGAAGAGGAAGAAGAAGAGTCTTCAGACGACGAAGGCTACTTCTAATATTTTTTAAACTTTGAATACAAAAAAGCCCGAGGATTTCTCCTCGGGCTTTTTATTTTCTTTTTTAAAAACTTAAACCACGGGTGAATCTGAACTTGCAACCGGGGCTGCTGTTCCAGAGGCTGTTCCTTCTGAAGCGGGCTCAGGCTTAGAGTGCACCGAGAAATTCTCGAACTCACCGTACATATGAAGTTTGTTATAAAGAGTCTTGATTGTGATTCCCAACGAATGCGCGGCACGGGTTTTATTTCCGTTGAAATAATGAAGCGCTTTTAAGATGTGGCGCTTTTCAACTTCGTGCAACGGTACATCGGGATCATACTCTTCAACATTTACTTTTTCATTTGGACGACGAATGTTATCAGGTAAATCGCCGACCATGATCATATGGCCTTCGGCCAAAATCTGCATACGTTCACAAACGTTCTGAAGTTCACGGATATTGCCGGGCCATGCGAAATTCATAAGAACTTGCATCGCTTCAGGACTCATCTGACGACCGCGACCGAGATATCCGTGTTTACCTTGTCCAAGGAAATGTTCAATAAGAACTGGAATATCTTCTTTGCGCCGACGAAGAGGCGGAGTGTGAACCGTGATCGTATTAATACGATAAAATAAATCTTCTCTAAAATTGGCTTTAACAACTTCAGCTTCTAAATCGCGGTTTGTAGCAGAGACAAGTCTGATATCAACTTTAATTGGCTCTTTCCCGCCGACACGATAAATTTCACCTTCTTGAAGGAAGCGTAAAAGTTTGGATTGAATACCTTGAGTCAATTCGCCAATTTCGTCGAGGAACAATGTTCCGCCGTTAGCGATTTCAGCTAAACCGATTTTACGTGTGTAAGCACCGGTGAATGATCCTTTTTCATGTCCAAAGAGTTCGCTCTCCAGGAGTGTCTCACGGAGGGCCCCGCAGTTAATTGCGACGAAAGGCTTGCTCTTTCGAGCACTTTTTTCGTGAATAAGACGAGCGATGAGTTCCTTTCCGGTACCCGATTCGCCTAAGATAAGAACTGTAGCTTGGGATGGCGCCACTCTTTCGATCATACGAACGAGTTGAGCCATAACCTCGGATTTATAAATCATCTGCGCATTAGCAGAATTTTGTGCCCGGGTTAAACCTTGGCTAGGATTTTGGGGGAGAACATTTTGGCCAGAACCAGAAGGAGAAACGGGAAAATCGCTCATACTACAACCTCACATGCCACATCGCTACCCTCAGCGGAGCCAGGGTTGAATCAGAGTTATCTGATCAACGTGCCGGATCCGAACTTCCTGCAAAACGTACTTCTTTGGACAAGTGATACGTCTCAGCTCAGTAAACACCGACACAAGGGTAGCGCGGGTCGATGGTTCTAGCTGCAGAAAGATTTATACCATTGGCGGGTAAATGGTTCAAGTTATATTTTGCAAAGCGTTATGAATAAATTAGATACTCTTTCAAGAAGTGACGAAATTTGTAACTTCATCTCGCATTATCTCGAGATGGTAGAGAAAAATTTCCAATCAACTGAAACGCTCAGGGCTTATAGATCAGACCTAAGGGCATTTTTTCAAGGCGTTGAAGTTCTTGCCCGTCCGAGCCTTCTCCATGAGATTCTGACCCTCACTAAGTTTGCTCCGGCAACACGTGCACGCAAGATCGCGACGTTAAAGGGATTTCTCTCTTGGCTCTATTATGAAGGTAAAACGACGGAGGACTTCTCTCTCATTTTCTCTTCCACTCGCGTCCCCAAAAAACTCCCTCATTTCTTATCGGTCGATGAAGCTCTAACCTTATGGAAATCATTAAAAAGTGCCGCTTTTGAGCCTGACAAAAAAATCGATATTATTTTATTTCTTCTCTTATATGGCTCAGGTCTTAGGATTTCTGAAGCTTGCGGTCTGGAACGTGTTCGATTTGATAAGGGGCGCTCCGCCGTTCAAGTTTTGGGTAAAGGCCGAAAGTGGCGCTGGGTGCCTCTTCTGCCCGACGCTGCAAAACTATGTGAAAAATATGGAGGTAAGCGATTTATTCTCGAGGTTTCCCCAGGTAAACCATTTTCGGTTAGAACCCTTCACAGGCGTGTATACAATATGGGTTTAGTGGCTGGACTAGATCGCCCGCTTCACCCCCATATGCTCCGGCATTCTTACGCCACACATTTATTAGAGGGCGGAGCCAACCTTCGAAACATCCAAGAGCTCTTAGGACATGTGAGTCTTCAAACAACAGAACGCTACACTCACGTTACTCTTGATCGGTTAGCTGCGACTTTGGAAGAGAAACATCCGATAAATAAAAAAAATTACAAATAAAGGGACGCCCGTTGGTCGTTAAATCTCTTCTAACTTCCTAAGACGTTCTTCATGATTTTCAACCATGCCTTTAAGGCCGAGGTCAAATCCCACTTCTTTTCTTAACTCTGTGATCTGCCAAGTCAGCCTCTCGTCAAGAAGCGAAAGATCTTCCTTTGTAGCCATTGAATTCAACTTGTCTTTTATGGACTGTACCTCGCCTTTTATGGCCCGATTATCTCCTTTTAGTTCTTCGAACATCGAGCCGATCGATGTAATGATATCTTTCTTCAGCTCGGTAGCAATTAATTGGAAATTATTTGAAGATTTTTTCTTGAGCGTCATTTTGAATCCCTTTCGCAAATCCTGATGAAGGGAACTTACCAATACTACACCTAAAAATAAAGGCAATCCGGTAAAAATTGATGTCCGGACGGAAAGTCGGAAAGCGGGCGACGAACCGGAGAAATGATTAAGCGAACTGCCCAAATTGATTGGCGTGCAGCCGATGATAAGCACCTTGGGCTGCGAGAAGATCACTATGATTGCCCTGTTCGATAATTTTCCCGTCGGATAAAACAATAATGCGATCGGCTTTTTGAATTGTAGAAAGCCTGTGGGCGATAACAAAAGTTGTTCGGCCAGTCATCAATTCATCCAGGGCCGCCTGAACGATTTTTTCACTCTCTGAATCAAGAGAACTTGTTGCTTCGTCTAAAACGAGAACGGGAGTATTTTTAAAAAGTGCACGAGCAATACTGATGCGTTGGCGCTCGCCTCCCGAAAGCTGGGAACCCCGTTCACCGACTATGGTGTCAATCCCTTTAGGCATGCGTTCTACAAAGTCACCAGCATGGGCGGCATTAATAGCATCATGGATTCGGGTTAAATCCACAATTTTTTGCCCAGCCACAATATTTTCTCGAATGCTTTCATTGAAGAGGAAAACATCTTGGGTCACAAGGCCTATGTGGCTGCGCAAATCGGCAAGGGTCATATGGCGTACATCGACATCGCCGATCTCAATTCCCCCATCGGTGACATCATAAAAGCGCGGAAGAAGATTTACTAAAGTCGTTTTCCCTGCACCGCTGGCGCCAACAAGGGCGACAACCTCACCCCGTCTCACCGTTAAATCAATTCCCTTTAAGACGGGTTTACCCTTGTAACCAAATTGCACATTTTTAAATGTGATCGTATCCCAATCTTTGGGCCACGAGACAGCTTTGCGACCCATCTCGGAGGGTTCGCGCACCGTTTGAGGCATATCTAAAACATCGAAGATCCTGTGAGAAGCGGCGATCGTGTGTTGAAGTCTTACGTGAGCATCTTGCAGTTTTTGAATGGGCCTTTGGAGGGACCCTAAAATAACAACAAAACCCATGAAAGCCCCAACTGTTGTTTCACCGCGCACAGCTTGAGAACCGGCAAAAAATAAAATTCCCGCAAAGGTCATCGCAGCAAATAATTCAAAGAGCGGGCCGACCAACTCTTCTCGGCTTAAGATTTTTCTTCTAATTTCTAAAATTTTATCGGTGGTCCCTTTGAAACGACCTTCCATATGTTTTTCTAAACTAAAAGCTTTAATAATCCGGATCCCATCCAAAGTTTCTTTCAAAACATTGGTGAACATCTCCATTATTTCTTGCTGAATAAAACTATATTTACGAACACTGCGGCCTAAACTTTTTGACACAATTACAACAAGCGGTGCTGCAAACATCACAAGGCAGGTGAGCTTCCAATTTGTATAAAAGAGATAACCGAGCATGGCAATGGCGCTCACCGGCTCGCGAACACAATCCGCAAGAGTCGTTACCCCTTGTTGGATCAGTGAAACGTCGTTGGTCGTCTTACTCATCAAATGGCCCGAAGCATTTTCGGCGTGAAACTCTAAACCCATCCATGCGTATTTTGCTTGAAGGTCATTTCGAATATCGAAGGCTATAACGTCACCGGTGTAGCGAAGGAGATACATGTGAACAAATCGCACACAACCCGAAACGACATAGAGGGCAATGATGATGGCTGGAGCAATAAAGAGCATGTGTTGATTTTTAGCAACGAAGATGTCATCGATAATAATCTGAACGAGTTTAGCGGTGGCCAAAGACACGCCACTGAGGCAGAGCCCTAAAAATAGGGTCAAAATTATTGTCGGACGATAAGGTTTGAGATATGGCAAAAGGCGTTTTATGATACTCATAAATGAATACACAATTTAAAGGATTGGGCGCGAGTTAAGCAATGAAAAAAGCTGTTTTTTTGGATCGCGACGGGACCGTCATAATAGATCGCATTTACCTCAATGATCCTCAGGGAATTGAAGTCTACAAAGAGTCTTATGAGGCCCTTCAGCTCCTCCACAATGAAGGATACCTTATTTTCTTGGTCACAAATCAGAGTGGCGTAGCCCGAAAGCTTGTTCAAGAAGAGAATGTCAAAAAAATAAATTCTATTATTATTGACGACTTCGCCGGCCGGGGAACTGTAATTTCAGGAGCCTATTATTGCCCCCACCCGGTCGACGGGGGCTGCACTTGCCGAAAGCCCAACGCGGGGATGCTTCTTCAAGGGGCTAAAGAACACAATATAGATCTAAAAAAGTCATGGATGGTGGGCGATCGCATGAGTGACGTTGAAGCGGGAAGAAGAGCGGGCGCAAGATCGATTCTTTTGCAAAATGAGACTACTCCTCCCATCACTGGAGATTTTGCCGACGCCGAATTCGTAAGTTTCAATGTTTTGGAAGCGGCTAAACTTATAATCAGCAAGGATCGCGAATCATGATCAGACAAATTTTAGAAGCCCTTGGGAGTTGGATTATTTCTGTTGAAGGCTCAATGGGTTTAGCCGGAATTGTTCTTCTCATGGGGATTGAGAGTGCCTGTATCCCCTTACCTTCAGAAATCATTATGCCCTTTGCTGGATATTTAATTACAAAGGGCAACTTTACTCTTTGGGCAGCAGGTCTTGCTGGTGCCATGGGTTGTGTCCTTGGAAGTTTGGTTGCTTATTACGTCGGCGTTTTTGGAGGCAGACCTTTTGCCGAAAAATACGGTAAATATATTTTACTTAATCCCTTTGATCTTGAAACAGCAGACAAGCTTTTTGCAAAGTACGGCGAAATCATAACTTTTATCAGCCGTCTTGTCCCGGTGATTAGAACTTTCATTGCTTTGCCAGCAGGAATCGCTCGAATGAATGTTTGGAGATTTACGGCTTATACATTTTTAGGGTCTCTGCCTTGGTGTTTGGGTCTGGCTTGGATTGGTCAAAAAATGGGGGAGAATTGGCCTTCTTTAAGAGAGCAATTCCATCAGATCGATCTTATTGTCGCTGGATTTCTTCTTATTGGGCTCGTTTTTTGGATTAGACATCACGTTTTATTTTTGAAAACGTCTAAGACTACCTAAAAACTGTGTGGTTTTAAGTTTATGACTTCCTAAATGAGCTTGAAAAAGTGAGTTGGTGATTTTTTGAACTTGATGACCTTCTTCTTCGCTCACCTCGCCCTTTGATATAGTCGTGCTTAAGAGTTTCAAAATAATATTTTGCGTTTCTTGACTTCCCACTACGGGTGACTGGGAGTGGGCATCGAAATTGGGAAGCCAACCCAAGAGAGAGAGAAGTTTAACTTCAAATTGCCTTGAAACGCCTAGGGTGGAAAGTCCAGTGTCCAAAGCCTTCCACGCAGCTCCGAGAAGGTTATAAATCTCTGGGTTTTCAAGCCCTTCTTGGGCGCCGAGTTCGGTAAGCTCAGCAAAGTAGGTCGCCACCGTTAATCTTTCAAAGTCCGACCTTAAATTTTTAAATTCATAACGGACTTGGGTTTCTTCCAAATATAAAAGATCTTGGTTTTCTTTCTTTGTCGCCCGAAAATCGATTTGGGTTAAAGGCTCTAAAGCTCCACCAAAACGTTTGCGACTTTTTAAACCGGCTTTGGCAAAAGCAGAAATTTTTTCCCCCTGGGTAGTAAGAATGCGAACGATAATATCGGCATCTTGTGCTGTAACGACCCTTAAAATAAAACCATGACCTTTGACTTCACCAGCTGTCATGTCTGGCCCATATTTTCTGGTACGGCCCCATGACTTTTACGCATAAAATAAAGAACAGCGCCAATGACACTGATAAGTACTGTCATCACTTGATAAATTGTAATTAAAATGGGCCCTAAGCTTGGTTCAATGCCACCATACCAACCAAAAAGGGCCAAAAACACAGCTTGGCCAACACCCACGCCCCCCGGACTTACGGGGATAGCCGTAGCTATTAAACCTAAGGGAATAAGAAAGAAGAAAGCTCCAATTGAGATATTGTTAAAATGAAGTGCTACGGAAATAACGTAGAATCCAAAAATATTTAAGCTCTGAACAAAAATACTAAGAATTATTCCCCAAATGAATTGTTTCTTTCCGTGACGAAAATCATGGACGGCATCGTAAATTCTTCGGATCATTCTTCCGCCAGGGACTTTGTTTAAGAATTTTTCCGTGAGGTCGTGGGTTCGAACTGTGTCTGAAAAACCTATAATGAAAAAACCCGTGAAACCCACACTTAAAGCAGCAATAAAAATAGCTAGAGATCTAAGTTGGGGGGAGCTCAGTATTTTTTCGGTATGAGTAAGTACGGCAACCATTGCAATAAGAGCCATGGCATAAAGACCAACAACCCGATCCATAAGAACACTTGTGGCCGCTCTCAATTTTGTACCCGGTTGTTCTTGAGCAATGTAATAGGCCTTGACGACGTCGCCACCCACACTTCCTGGCATGGCCAGATTAAAAAAGAGGCCGATAAAAGTAAGTGGCATCGTTTGAGCGAGACTTGAGCGAATTTTCTGTCCTTGAAGAAGAAGGAGCCACCGATAATTATTGACGATAATACCCGACATCACTAACAGAAAAACAAAGAAGGTCAGCCATGGGGTTCCCCAAAGTTGTATAAACGGCTCGGCGGTAATTTTTTTGGTCGCGATCAACCAATAAACTAAGCCGACCGCTATTCCACCCTTTAATATGGGTACAAGTATTTTCTTCATTTAAACCCTGCATCTGGTTGACAACGAATAGCCCTCTGTTCATAACATGAGCCATAACTATGGAGCAAAACAAATGAAGATTGCGGTGTTCGGAACAGGTTACGTGGGTCTTGTAGCCGCCGTTTGCTTTGCCGATGCCGGAAATCACATTATCGGCGTTGATATTGACGCCGGCAAGATAGGCCGTCTTCTCGATGGTCAGGTTCCAATTTACGAGCCCGGTCTCGAAGATCTATTAAAATCCGCTCTCAAATATAAACGCATTGAATTTACCACAGACAAACTTCTTGCCGTCAAACAGGCCCAAGTGATTTTTATCGCCGTCGGGACCCCGGAAGGCGAGGATGGCTCGGCGGATGTCAGTCATGTTCTCGATGTTGCGGAATTTATCGCCAAAAATATGACCGAAGAGAAAATTATCGTTTTAAAAAGCACCGTACCCGTTGGAACAGCTGAAAAACTCAAAAATATTGTAAGCCATTTCTCTAAGCATTCTTTTGATATCGTCAGTAACCCTGAGTTTTTAAAGGAGGGCGCATCTATTGACGACTTTTTGAAACCAGATCGTGTTGTTATAGGATGCGAAACTGAAAAAGCCCGGAAAGTGATGGGTGAACTTTATGCTCCATTCGTTAAAAACGGAAATCCTATTTTGTTTATGAAGAATAAGGCGGCCGAACTTACAAAATATGCGGCAAACGCTTTCCTTGCGACCAAAATAAGTTTTATAAATGAATTGGCCCAACTTGCCGATGCTGTTGGTGCGGATATCGAAGAAGTTAAAAAAGGGTTCACCAGTGACTCAAGAATTAATCCTGCTTTCTTTTATCCTGGGGTGGGGTATGGCGGAAGTTGCTTTCCAAAGGATGTGAAGGCCCTTATTAAAACCGGTGAAAGTCATAAAATTTCTATGGATATAGCCAAAGCTACAGACCGGGTGAACGATAATCAGAAAACAGTGCTCACTCAAAAAATTAAAAAGCATTATCCGAAGCTCAAAGGGCTCACTCTTTCATTATGGGGATTGGCTTTCAAACCTCGGACCGATGACGTGCGAGAGGCCCCAGCTTTTGCTATTATCGAAGACCTTCTAGCTGAAGGAGTGAAAGTTAAAGCCTATGACCCTGTAGCTTTAGAAAACAGTAAAAAACATTTCGGTTCAAAAGTAGAATTTTTCACTGAAAGTTATGACGCCCTTAAAGACAGTGACGGCCTCATAGTCGTTACGGAATGGAATGAATTTCGAAGCCCCGATTTTAAAATAGTCAAAAACCTTTTAAAACAACCCGTCATTTTTGACGGAAGAAATATCTTCGACCCCACACAAATCAGAAAACTCGGATTCACCTATTATTGCATAGGTAGAGACAAAGCATGAAAACGGCCCTTGTTGCCGGAGGTGCCGGCTTTATCGGCAGTCATCTTTGTGAATTTCTCCTGGGCAATGGGTACCGGGTTTATGCCATTGATAATTTGGTTACGGGCAGACGCTCAAATATTGAACATCTTATTCAAAACAAAAATTTTAGCTGGCTTGATCACGATATTATAACCCCCCTTTTTATGAACTCCCCCTGCAATGAGATTTATAATTTAGCAAGCCCCGCAAGCCCCGTCGATTTCGCAAAGATTCCAGATTTTATTTTAAAAACTTCAGCCGTTGGACATTTGAACTTATTGAATTGGGCGAAAACTCAAGGGGCACGAATTCTCTTTGCCTCAACATCTGAAGTTTATGGAGATCCGCTTGTTCATCCTCAAGTCGAAAGTTATTTAGGAAATGTCGATTGCATTGGAATCCGCGGTTGCTACGACGAAGCGAAACGCTTCGGCGAAGCCCTTTCTATGTCGTACCGAAGGCTCTACAAACTTGAAACTCGGATTGCGCGTATTTTCAATACCTACGGTCCGCGGATGCGCCCCGAAGATGGCCGAGTCATTCCTAATTTCTTCACGCAAGCTTTGAGTGGCAAGCCCTTGACAATTTATGGTGACGGAAAACAAACACGGAGTCTTTGTTACGTGAGTGATCTTGTCGAAGGACTTTTCAAACTTATGCAAAGCACTCAATTCACCCCGATTAATATCGGAAACTCCGAGGAGCAGACGATTCTGGACCTGGCCCAAGTCGTCAGCGATGTTTGTAAAACTAAATTAAAGACGGAGACAAGACCTCTGCCTCCTTCAGATCCCAAAAAACGGCGACCCGATATTTCTAAGGCTAAAGAACTTCTAAAATGGTCACCCCAGGTTTCATTGACTGAAGGAATGACAAAAACCTTGGAATATTTCAAAGCACAAAGCTGAATTCTAGAGAATTCTTGAGACAATTTGACTCAAATTTTCATGGCATATGACTTGCTTAACCACAAACATATGATTAAAGTTTTTTTGAGTTTTCTTATTATTGGAATCATAATTTGCACAGGCCACCAGGCTTGGGCTAAGGAAACAACATTTCTTGTCGCTGCATGGGCGGATTCTCCAGAGCCCTTAAATGATTTCTCAAGCAAAATTGAGTCCTTCGCCTTGAGTGGTTCAAACCTCAGGTATATCGATGGAAGATCTCAGTGGCTTGTCCTTTACTTAGTCCAACCTGGGGATAGAATTCTCGACCCCGACAGCCTTATCGGAGGAAGTGATAAGGAAGTCCTCCAGGCCACAAAAATTCCAGTTGATAAAATTCTTGTTCGGACTTTCTTAGCTCTCACTTTTGAAGCCGGGGTCACCGCTTTTAATCGCCAGCCTTCAGAATTTTGGATTGGGGATTCGGCCCCCGTGGCTCTGCCACCGCTTTCTCTGCAAAAGACAGACGCTTACGACGTCAACACCTTTGTTCCCGACTTTGGAAATTGTAAAACCGTCACCCCAAGTTGCTTACGCTCTCTTATCACCCGGGGTTACTTAAACCATCCTTCGGTTATTGAGGGTCAACAAGTAGACCCTCTGGCCTATCTGGAAAATAGTTTTCATGAATCCATGGGGCTGCGACAAGACAATAATATAGATGTGGGAAGTTTTCGATTTAAATCTCCGATCACTTCTTTCAAAAGTGTGATTTCCAACGTCACCCTGAGCCATCAAATTTGGATCTTTTTGAAACCCAGCTCAGAAAGTATAAAAATCAGCACGTTCACCGACTTAGCAGGAAATAAAATTGTGGATTATAACACCCCCAACTTTCCCCTCCTAAAAACTCCTTTAATAATTAATTCTCAGCAGATCGAAAATAAAATCCGTATAAATCCAGAAGAAATGAAAACTTTAACTGGAAGTTTATACGACGTGAGTTCTAAATCGCAGGGTAAGAATCTTCTGAAACTATAGCGCATTGGGCGACGTGTGCATCTGGTGTTGAAACACTAATGCCTTGAGAGGAAAGTTTAGATCTCAGTTCT
>Ga0207037_10069_pt1 | contig 34623 bp, 40 predicted proteins | sample Alteio_BWMinCont_75_FD_153268 | JGI IMG/M metagenome (GOLD analysis project Ga0207037, IMG submission 153268) | Enriched cells from forest soil in Barre Woods Harvard Forest LTER site, Petersham, Massachusetts, United States -... | ecosystem: Environmental > Terrestrial > Soil > Temperate forest >... | reverse complement strand
CCAGTGGTTATGTCGTGAAATGCAGACGGATCGCTCTTAGCTAGTTGGTAGAGGGTCGGATTGATGTTGGTCAAGCCCGGCTTTGTGATGTTGCCATTCTTGATGAGATATTGATTGAGCAGAACCACTATGCCCGCAAACACAGGCGAAGACGCCGAGGTGCCGCCGGCAATAAAGGTGTCGTTTATGATGCCGCTGGCGCAGCTTCCGCTAGTGCAGAGAAGATAACCATCATGATCAGCTGACGCCGCGATCGCCACATCCGGCACATCCCGCACACCGTCATTGCCCGACTGCCAAGCAGGTTTGCTAAAGTAGATGCTCTTGCCGCCTCCGGTCGAGGCGAAACCGCCACCCAGACCAGTGTCGTTCCAGCCCTCCTCGGGAATGTAGGAAAGCGCTGAACCAAAATTAGGCCCATTGCTGCCCCAATATGTTCCGCTTCCCTCATTGAATTCGCTGCCACCGAGAGCCGTGGTCTCAGGCACGCTCGCCGGAAGATTCACTTCGAGGCCTCCAGTCGCCGGCGGCGTTTTCCCTGCATCGCAGCCCGCCGCGCCTTCATCGCCCGCGGAAGACATAAATGTGATCCCGCTGCTGTTGGCTTGCTGAATCACACTCCGGGTCTGGGTAGCAACAGTCTGACCATTCAACGGTTCGCAGCCGCCATAACTCATGCTGATAACCGGCGCGAGGTTGTTGTCGATGGCGTACTGGGCTGAAGTGAACACGCCCCCATGAGCGGCATCGCACTTAACGAAAATGATGTTTGCATTTCGCGCGACGGCACCAGACCACTCCAGGTCTAGGTCCGCCTCAATCATGTCGGCAGTGCCAGGGTCGACACAGCCTGTCGGCAGCGTCTGCTGAAGTTTAATTACTGGCAGATTGAAGCCAGAGCGGAACTGAGTGATGTCTGAGAGAGTGACGTCCGCCTGCCCCACGATGACGAGGTTGATGTTTGTGCCGTCGATCCCGGCAGCGTAGAGCGGTTTGATGTCATAGATAGTCGCAATATCATCAGGGGCGAGGAAGTTTCCGCTTCCGCTCGAGTAAAAAGCGTTCCAGCCACTGGAGGCCTGTCCCTGCTCGGCCATTCGCCGCGCCACCATGGATTTCCAGAGAAAATCGTTCAGTCCCCGGACGCTGGTGACTACGCCCGCCAGGGCTTCCGGCAAAGATAGGTTCGTGGCATTTGCGTAGTGTCGCTCTCCATCGACAACGAATTGGTGAATCTGGGTATGAAGCGCACTCTGTACCTGGGCCGCGGTTCCACTGAATGCCACCCAGTTGCGGGCGCGGGCGACCTGTACGATCGTGAAACCCTGCGAACGCAGCCAAGTCGTAATCTCCGCCGTATCTCTACGGCTCATGCCAAAGCGGTCGGCGAACTGCTCCGGAGTGAGCCAGTTGTGGTAATTTGGCGACGCAGGGTCCTGCTGCTCGGCCAAGAGCCTATCGAGCGCGGCCTGCTGGCTTGAGGACGGACTAACCTGAAACGTGAGGTACCCGAACTTCATCGAAGGATCCACCGGACCCTGATCGAATTGCGCTTTGGCTTTCGGATGAATACTGCCCTTCAGGACCACGGTCTGGCTATTGTCAATGGTGGTGGCGATCCGATCCGTTTGTGTCGCCCAGGCGGAACCGGCCGCACAAAGCAGGAAAACTGCAATCATCCGATCTGAGCGTCTCATGTGCTCTCCTTAAGACGGGACTATCGCACCTTCATAAAATCAAGATTGTTTCGTGGGAGAGCTTACCAGAGTATAGGAGAAGGTAAAATTACCAAGGTGTGGGCGCACCCATGCCGAGCCGTGCAGCTGCGGACCTACCTTGCCCGCGCCAGCACCAGGGTGATGTCATCCGGCTGCTCGTTGGCGCCAATCCAGTCATCGACGGCGGCAGTCACAATTTCGCTGATCCGTGGCAACGGCAACTCGCGATTCTCCCGCAACAAATCGATCAGCCGCTGCTCGCCGAACTCGCCAAAATCATTCTCCGGTTCGGTTACGCCGTCGGTGTAGGCCAGGAAGATCTCGCCCCGCCGCAGCTCGACCGAGTCCTCGCTGTAGCTTCTCTGATCGAACAGGCCAACCACGGTTCCGCCACACTCCAACCGTCGTATCGAACCGTCTTCGCTCATGATGATGGGCGGCAAGTGCCCGCCGTTGCTGTAGGTAAGCTTGCGCTCGGCGCCGTTGTAGATCCCGAGGAACAAGGTCGCGTACTTTTCCGGCGGCGTGCTTTCGTAAAGCTGGTGATTCAGTAGCGCGAGCAAAGCGCTGGGAGACACGTCGAGACCGCGTAATCCCGAAGCCAGCATGACGTCCGAACTAACCGCCGCGCCCACGGCCGCCGGTTCACGCAATACGGGAACGTCCTGCATGCTGAGGGCGCGCACCGCGGAGTGAATAGTCGCCATCAGCAGCGCCGCCGAGATTCCTTTGCCGCTGATGTCGCCCACGGCCAGAATCAGCCGATCCGAGTCCAGAGTCAGAAAATCATAATAGTCGCCGCTTACCGTCCGCGCCGGCCGGAAGAAGCCGTGCACTTCAAGCGAAGCCAGTTGAACTCCCTCATGAGGAAACAACTGCGCCTGCACTTCCTGGGCAATCACCAGCTCGTTTTCCAGCCGCTGCTTTTGCTTCTGCTCTTCGATCAACTCTTCGAGCGAGGCGGTCATGGAATTGAACGAGTTCGCGAGAGTAGCGATCTGATCATTCGACCTGACTGGAATGCGGTGGCTGAAGTCGCCACGGTTGACGTGCTTGGTGCCCTCATCAAGTTGCGCCACCGCCCCCGTTACCGTGCGTGTGAGCTGCGTACCAATCCATATTGCGAGCAGTTCGATGATTCCAAAAATAATGACCGCTATCAGAAGGAAGAATTCAACCGCTGGCGCAAAATCACCCTGAGCCGCGAACAACCGTTCGTAGAGCTTCGAAACCCGGGTTTGTACGGTGATGCCGATGGGATTGCCGGTGTCACCATTCTCCCAATCGGTCACCGGGACGGAAGTGGGGAACAGAACGCCTCGATCCAGCGTGCGGGTCGGAGGAGGAATGGTGCCCGAACTAAATGTCGGCTTCGCCTTGCTGGTATCGAGCACGACCTTCTTATTGTCTCCAGCAAGAACTTGTGTGCCTCGGACGGGGCCGGGGTCGGTGCGGTCTACTTTCTGCAGACTCAGCCCCTCATACAACGTGATCTCGCCTAGATTGGCGGCGAGACCCTCCAGCAACTGGTCAACCGGTTCACTCGAAATTACCGTCAGATTTCCTTCGCTCACCGGCACGGCCTCGAGCACACGCAAGAAAAGTTTGTCGTGATCGCGCACCACCCCGCGGAAAGAAGTTTTCATATGCGGCGGAACCGCGGGCGCGGCGATGTCGGGCGGAGAGCTGTTGAAAACCATTTTCTGGTTCAACCAGACACAGATCTGCCGATTAGCCCAGTGCTTGTCGGTCTGGTGAAGGCTTCCCAGGGATGCCGTCCATGCGGCTGGTTCGCGCTGTATCTGCGCAGAAAGATGGCGGGCAATGGTGGAGTTCGCGGCAGACAGGCTGCCCAATTCGGAGTTCAGCCCAGTCGTGATAATAAAGGTTGCGAACTGTCCGGCAAACAAATAGAACGATCCGAACGCCAGCGACACCAGCAAGACAAGTGGGATGAATCCGATGAATACGTAGGTGACGATCAGCCGGTTACGCAACCGCCAGAGTGCTTTTGCTTTCACCCAGCGGAATGCCAGGATCGAGAAAAGAACAATGGCCAGAAAACTCAGGAAGCTGACCCATCCGCCCAGGCTGTCGCCGTAGGAAAGCTTGAACAGCTCAAACGTCTTCTGCAGCACAAACAGCAGCAGGTCCAAACCAACCAGGTACCACGCGACCAGCGCCACTTTACTGGTCGGCAGTAACCCGGCTTCGCTGAGCCGCAAACGAAGATAACGGTAAGACACGGTCATGATGTAAAACCGAATTATAGATGGCGGCGGGAGACTGCGGCTTCAGGCTTTAGGATGCAACGATCGGAAGCCTGAAGCCTGGGCCTGCCCTTTCAAATCTCCGGATAGAAATCGAAGAATGCGTCCAGGCTGGTCTTCAATTGTTTCTCAATCTCATCCTTGCTGCCTTCGAGCACGTGCATGGTCACGTGAGCCTCGTGGCCGTTCTTAAGCTTGAGAGTTGCGTCTCCAACTTCCGCGACTTCTTCAGAGGGCAGCAGCCGCAAACCATAAACAAGTGTTAAGTTCGCCATGAAGTGATTCTACCGCTCCCGGCGAACAGAAACTCCTGGCTGTTAAGACGTTGCTTGTAACGTCTTTGCTGGCGCACGCCGGGAGACGTAGCAAGCTACGTCTCTACAGCGTCCTTTGCGATTTAAGAATTTTCCCGGATCTTCATTTAGAATGCCACCGTGCTCCGAAACATCTTCATAATTCTGATCGGTATTGGCTTGGCTCAAAGTGTCAGTGCCCAACAATCCTCCACCCCACCCCAAGTCAAGGTGAACGTGTTGAATGTCTGTTCGCCTTCATCGGAGGAACAACAGGAGATTGCGTCCGCGCTGGCCCGCATTCCCAAGCAACCGCTGTTCAGTCCGGATTTCGAGGTCGACCGCGGGCGTTCGACGCTCGAGGAGCGCCCCGATTTTCTCAAGGCGGGCGAGAGCGCGCAATTCTCATCCGATTCCGGAACCGCCGACTGGGTGCGGATTCGGCGCGAATTCTCGGTGCAGGCCGCGTTTTCAACCGTGCAGTATTCGTTCAGCCACGACCCGAAAAACATGGTGGAGACTCTCATCTTCCACGTGCGCGATCCCAAAGACCTGATGCAGGTCGCTATCGAAGACAACGCTTCCGCCGTGACCACACCCACGGCCATGTTGAGCACCAGCACTCCCGCCAGCCGCATCAAGCTCGAGCGTTTCGGGAAGTCGTCCATCGTCCTGGCTCGCTGTCCGGGATCTGAAGGCACTCCTGCGCCGGACCAGAGTGCGTACGAACCGCTGTTTCGCAGCGCGACCGCAATCGTATCCAACTACCGCAACCTTCTGTCGGCCCAGCGCACCGTGCCCGCAGAGCTGGTGCGAGTCAGCAGCATGGAACCGGTCAAGGCAAAGCCGCCAGCGAAACCCACGGCTAAAAAGACTGCGCCGGAAAACAAATGACCTGATTGCCCTGGTGGTCGGCGTGCTGAACCGAAATTGAAAATTTGGAATCTAAACGTCTTTAAGCGCCGCCACTTTTAATCTATGGAAAATATCCGCAACGTCGTCGTGATGGGCTCCGGCTGTGCCGGGCACACGGCCGCGCTCTACACCGCACGCGCCAACCTGAAACCGCTGGTGCTCGAAGGCCACGAACCCGGCGGCCAGCTCTCGCTCACCACGCTGGTGGAGAACTTCCCCGGCTTCCCCGAAGGCATTCAGGGACCGGAGTTGATCGAGAATATGCGCAAGCAGGCGTCGCGCTTCGGCGCGGAGTACAAACATGGCCACGTCACCAGCGTTGACCTCGGCCAGAGTCCGTTCAAAATACACGTCGGCCACGAAGTTATTCATACCCGCACGCTCATCATCGCCAGTGGCGCTTCGGCGCGCTGGCTCGGACTGCCGCACGAGCAGCAACTGATCGGACACGGCGTTTCGTCCTGCGCCACCTGCGACGGTTTCTTTTTTTCCGGCCAGGAGATTGCCGTAGTCGGGGGCGGCGATTCGGCCATGGAAGAAGCAATTTTCCTGACGCGGTTCGCCACCAAAGTCACGCTGATTCATCGCCGCGAGCATTTCCGAGCTTCGAAGATCATGCTCGAACGCGCCCAGCGCAACCCGAAAATTGCGTTCCTTCTGAATACCGTCGTCGAAGACGTACACGGCATCGACAAGAAGGAAGTCACCGGCTTGCAGCTGCGGGATCTGAAGACCGGCAAGGTCTGGGACTTCCCGACTCGGGCAATGTTTCTTGGCATCGGCCACATCCCCAACGCGAAAATGTTCGAGGGCCAGCTCGAGACCGATCAGGACGGCTACCTCAAGACGACGAACAACGTCTTCACCCGCGTGAACGGAGTCTACGCCTGCGGCGACGTACAAGACCGCCGCTATCGTCAGGCCATCACCGCCGCCGGCACCGGCTGCATGGCGGCCTTGGAAGTGGAGAAGTTCCTGGAAGAGCAGGGTCAATAGATAGTGTGGCGCGGGCGTCCACGCCTGCCTGGACTGCACCAATAACTACCTTGGAGAAAACTTATGCCAGACGCACAAGCAACCTGTCCTCACGTAAAAGAAATTCGCCAGGTCAAGCCCAGCGGCAAGGGCTGCAAGGAGTGCCTGGAGATGGGCGACACCTGGGTCCACTTAAGGGAATGTCTGATCTGCGGCCACGTCGGCTGCTGTGATTCGTCCAAGAACAAACACGCCACCAAGCACTTTCATCAGACTAAGCATCCCATCATTCGGTCGTTCGAGCCGGGTGAGAACTGGCGCTGGTGCTACGTGGATGAAGTATTTCTAACTTAGGATCCTCTGATTTTCCAACTTGAGTATCGACGCACGCAGTTCCATGACATCCTTCCTTTGTGTACCTCCGTGTCCTTTGTGGTTGATGAAGTGCAAATACCGGGACCCCGAGGAAACAAAGGAACACATCCCAGCCGCACTGCGGATCACCCCCACTTGTGATACAAATTCCTGTGATCGTCATGCTCGTGCACGGTAGCCATAATTCCATCTGCTCTAATTGCCCAGGCGAACGGTGCTAAGGGCGCTCTTCATCTCTCTCTCGGAGAGCCACGGGCTGCGCGCGGTAGCCGAGCGTTCCTCCATCGGCCAGAAATTCTCCAGCCGCTTCGTTGCCGGAACCCAAGTGGAAGATGTGCTCCGCGCCACCCGCGCCGTCAACCAGTCCGGCCTGAGCGTCTCCATCGACAACCTCGGCGAGAACGTCACCAACGCCGACGAGGCGCAGGCCAGCGCTCAGCTCTATCACCAGTTGCTCGACGATATCGCCGCGCAAAAACTGAACGCCAACATCAGCTTGAAGCTCACTCACATGGGCCTCGACGTAGACGAAAAACTGGCCCGCGACCTGGTCACCGGACTGGTAACCAAAGCCGCGGCCATGAACCCGCGCAACTTTGTCCGCGTCGACATGGAAGGTTCGCCTTACACTCAGCGCACTCTCGACTTCGTCCACGAACTGCACCGCGCCCCCGGCAATCAGGGGTGCGTAGGCGCAGTCATCCAGTCTTACATGCGCCGCTCCGAGAGCGATGTCGAGAAGTTGCTGGCCGAGGGCATCCGCATCCGCCTGTGCAAAGGCGCCTATAAAGAGCCCCCTGACATTGCCTTTCAGCCAAAGTCCGAGGTCGATGCCAGCTACGTTAAGCTGATGAAGATTCTGATGAAGAGCAAGGTCTATCACGGCCTTGCCACACACGACGAAAACATCATCAATCAAGCCAAAGCCTTTGCCACGAAAGAAAGGATTTCACGCGACGCCTTCGAGTTCCAGATGCTCCACGGCATCCGCCGCGACCTCCAGCAGAGCCTGGCGGCCGACGGCTGGCGAATGCGCGTCTACATCCCGTTCGGAACCGAGTGGTATCCCTACCTCATGCGCCGCCTAGCCGAGCGCCCCGCAAACGTGCTGTTCATCGCCAAAAACCTGCTGCGCCGATAACGCCCCGCTCTTGTCATTGATTGTGAGCTCTTGTCATTCCGAGGAGCGAAGCGACGAGGAATCTGCTTTTGCCCGCTGCGCGACGAACCGCTCCCCTCGCGACGACCTCCGCGGCTCAGCCCGCAGATATATTTCGTCCCCCATTCTGCTAGCATAAACCCATGGGCAACCACGGCCAGATCGCGATTCCCGAAGCCTTCGCCGCCCTGGTCGGCCCCCAGGTCGGCGATGAAAATATCGACCTCGTCCGCGCCGCCTTGACCATCGCCCGCACCGAGTATCCCGGCCTCGACATCGAACCCTACGTCGCGCGCATCGACGAACTCGCCCGCATCACCGAGGCTCGCATCTCCGATGTCGGCGACGCCGCTCAGACCATCGCCGCTCTCAATCACACTCTGTTCGACGAAGCCGGACTCAGAGGCAACCGCGAGGATTATTACGATCCCCGGAATTCTTTCCTCAACGACGTCCTCGACCGTGGCCTCGGCATTCCCATCACGCTCGCCTTGATCTATATCGAAGTCGGCCGCCGTCTCGGCTTCCCCCTGTTCGGCGTAGGAATGCCCGGACATTTTCTGCTCAAGCACTACGACATCGACGGCCGTGAGACCCTCGTCGACTGCTTCAACGGCGGTGATATCCTCAGCCCCCAGGATTGCCAGAACCGCCTCGACGAGATCTATTCCGGCCAGATGACTCTCCGCCCGGAGTTCCTCTTCGCCGTCAGCCGCCGTCAGATACTGACCCGCATCCTGAACAATCTAAAGACGGTTCACCTCTCGACCCGCAACTTCCGCAAGGCCCTTCCTCTGGTGGATCTGGTGCTGGTCATCTATCCCCGCTCTCCCGAAGACGTCAAGCAGCGGGCCCTCCTGCGCTACAGCCTCGGCCAAACGGCGGGTGCGGCGGAAGACCTGGAACAATATCTGAAGATGTCACCCGACGCCTCCGACGCCGATGAAATCCGACAGACCGCCCTCTCCATCCGCAGAATGCGCGCCCTCATGAACTAGGCCTTGGTGAACTAGATTCACAACTGGATTGATGAATTCGGCCCCAGCCTTTCATCCCTGTTTTGCACAACTTCTCCATCGTGACCGCTGAACTGCAAAATCTTTCATCTTGACAGCGCGCGTTCGCTGACCCACAATGTCACGACATTTTTTAGGCATCCGTGTAGTTAGTTGTGGAATGTCCGCTCTCCCCTTTTGCCACCCCCCTGGCAAGGGCCTTCCTCATTCTCGGATGTTTGATAGTCAAAATCTCTGAATGCTTGCTGACCAAATTTAGGAGGAATTTATGCGCGTGAAAGCGCTTGTGTTGTTTGTAGCAACTCTGGCCTTCGCAGCTTCTGCCTGGGCCGCCGGTACTGACACTGTTATCTACAACTTCTGCGCTCAGACCAGCTGTGTGGACGGCAACCAACCCTATGGCTCCTTAGTTGCCGACACCTCGGGTAATCATCTTTATGGCACGACCTACTATGGGGGTGCCAGCAACTTTGGCGAGGTCTACGAGTTGACGAACTCCGGTGGCACGTGGACCCAAACCGTAATCTATAACTTTCTCGGTCCCAGCAACAGCGATGGTGCGAACCCGTTTGGCGGTATGGTCCTCGATTCGGCCGGAAACATCTTTGGCACGACCGTCGCGGGCGGCCCAAGCAACCAGGGTACGGTGTTTGAGCTGTCCAAGTCGGGGAGCACCTGGAAAGAGACTGTGCTCCATAGCTTTGACGACATTAGCGGCAGTGACGGGTACAACCCAGAAGGCGCATTGGCCTTTGACGCGGCCGGCAACCTGTACGGCACTACGCTCTACGGTGGTAAGTTCGGCGGCGGCACGGTCTTCCAGTTAAAGGCTTCCAACGGCAAGTTCGCTTACAAGGTGATTCACGGCTTTGCCACAAGCGCCAGCAGCGCGTATACCCCCTACGGCGGGGTGGTTGTCGACAGCAAGAATGGTTATCTTTACGGTACCACGAACGTCGGTGGTGTTGTCTGGAATGCCGGCGCGGTTTACCAACTGCGGGAAGTTAGCGGCGTGTGGATCTTTTCGGTAATTTACAATTTCCTTGGAGATTCACTCGGACAATATACTTATTCTGCTTTGGCCGTGGATGCAACCGGCAACCTCTATGGCACGAACTATCAAGGTGGCGACTTGAACCTCGGATGTGTTTTCAAACTGACGCCAGGCAAGGGCACCACCTGGACGGAAAAGGTCATCTACAGCTTCAAGGGTTATGCCAAAAAGGACGGCGCATACCCGTATTATGCAGGTGTTACTATTGATGCAGCAGGGAATCTCTACGGCACCACCTTTCAAGGTGGGTCAAGTTCAGCCAACAATCTGAATTATGGCACTGTCTACAAGCTGACGGCGGGCACCTTTAAGGAAACTGTGCTCTGGAGTTTCGGCACCACGGGCGACGGATACTACCCAGAACACCAAGCGATCCTCGTCAATGGAAAACTCTATGGTACGACCTACCAAGGGGGACTCCATGGAGGGGGCACCGCATATGAGATTGCACCGTAATCAGGGCCTTCAGCGCTTTGCTGCGGTTCCGCTCTACTTTCCACTTCTCGCCGCCGGGCTTCACAGCCCGGCGGTGATTTCTTTTTCCGGCAGTCCGGCGCTCACCGCGAAACCTTGTCAAGCCCCCTGAAACGTCCAATTCCTCCCAACCACCTCATTCCATTCCAAATATAAATCTGAAAACCATGGCTCACTTACCCCCTCCAACCTGTCATACTGGAATTAAGTCACCCGGAAGCATGGCCCTGAAAAGCTAAGTCATTTAAAAATGATATTTTGCGGGGTATCTCGAGAGGCGCTACCTGTTTTCAAAGACTTACGAGGAGAAACGGCGCAATTGCGGTCGGTATCCTCAACCTAAGTCCTTTAGAAGAGATATTTTAGCAGGGTATCTCCAAAATACATTCTTTGTTTTCATGGATTTGGACGGAAAATACATTTTTTGAGGTATATACCCAGTATTATATAGTTAACACAAAGACAATTATGTAACTAATAAGTAACTAAGGCTGGCTGTTACTCTTCCGGCGGTTCTTCGTTGGGTTCCGCCGGCGCCAGCGGCAACTTGGAAGCGTTGTTCAGCATGTTCCGTTCCTGGGGCGAAAACTGCTTCTTGTAGGCGTCGCTGTCAATCTGGCGCTGGCGCGCATCCGGCGGCATCGCCCGCAACGTCTGCACCGCATTCCGCACCGCCTGGCGGCGATCTGCGGGAAGCGACTGCATCTGTTCGTGGAGTTCGCGCGCCTGCTGTTTTTGTTGCGGCGTCAGGTGCTCCCAGGTCTCCATCCGGTTCAGCATTTGTTGCTGTTTTTCCGGAGGCGCGCTGTTGAAGCGCTGTAACTGATTGCGCAATTGCTGTTGCCGCTGGGGTGGAAGATTACGAAACTGGGGATCGTTCTCCAGCGCCTTTCGCTGTTGCTCCGGCGGAAGATTCTTGTGCTGCCGCAGCCATTCTCCCGCGTGGTGCGCCTGCTGCTGCTGCTTTTTCTGGGGATGCTCCTCGGGATGATTCTTCTGTGCCAACGACGGAGGCGCGCTCGCAAAAGCCAGCGCCAGGGTGGCGATGCCCACCCATACCGTCCTCGACCTCACCCCCACTCTGTCCCCCCCGTTCTCTCTCCTCATCTTTTGATCTTTATCCCTGGCTGCGAACGTCAACCCTTACGGATTGGCGTCCACATCGTTCTGCACCTGCAGATCATCGAGCAGTTCGAAATCGGAATACAACTCATGGTTCCTGTCCAACGCCTGCAAATCGCCCACCGCCGTCCCAGGCTCAGCCATCATGGCCGTGGGTCCGTCCGACATAGAATGATTCCAGCCCGCATCGGTACGGAACAGCGTGACGCTCATCACCATGAGGACCGCCAGCGAAACCGCCAGCGCCGGCTTGCGAATCCACTGCCACCAGCCGGACGGTTGCCGCGCTGCCTCCTCCCGCAGGCGCGCGTGGAGCCGCACGTCGAAATAGGGCGATGGCTCCGGCACCTGCCACTCATCCAGCAACGCCATCGTCTGGCGGAACTCATTCAGCTTTTCCGCGCAGCCGGAGCAACTCTCGATATGTTTACTTACTTCGGGCATGACCGCGTCCAAGCCGGCAGCCAGGTCCGGCATCAGTTCGCAAACTTCATTGCATTTCATGACTACACCCTTCATACAAACTCTTTCAGTTGCACCCGCAAAGTTTCATAGGCGCGGAACAACAGCGACTTAATGGCGGACTCGCTCAGCTTCAGAACTTCCCCGATCTGGCGATAGTCCATCTGCTGGTACTTATGCATAATGACTGCGATTCTCTGTCGTTCGGGCAACGCCTGCACCCGTTGCCGGATGGCGGCCAGCCGCTCGCGCCGGACGATGTTCTCTTCCGCCGTGAGCGAGTTGTCGGGCACATCCATGGTCTGCCCGCTTTCCTGGTCCGGCTCATCCAGGCTGACCGTATTTTCCGGCCGTTCGTGCCGCGTATCGCGCGCGTGATTCACCGCCAGATTGCTCGCGATCCGATACAACCAGGTCGTGAACTTCGCGCTGGCTTCGTAATTCTCGCGCGAGCGATACACCCGCAAAAACACTTCCTGCGCCAGATCCTCCGCCACGGCGGTGTTGTGCGCCATGCGATACATGAAGCTCAGCATCGGCCGCCTGTACTTCTGCACCAGGTAATCGAAAGCGGACTGATCGCCAGCCTTCACCCGCAGCATGATCTGCGCATCGCTCAATCCATCGCTCGATGGATCACCTGCACTCGGCGCCGCAACCTTGGCATCGCCATGAGGCGGCAAGCCCGCCATCGACAGGAACCCGCGATTCACGGCAACGCTGCTCACATTGGAATGAACCCCTCCGGGCTCTGAAAGTTGCGCGGCCGACGGGTCAGAGAAGGGCTCGGAAGTCCCCTCGGGAGAGGAAGGTGGAGGCACCTTCGCGAAACTGAATCGGTTCGGCATCGGGGCTGCCGCAAATCCTCCGGTGACCCTCTTGCAGGGCTGGATTCCGGAGCTGCGGAACCTAGGCTATCATGGACAAGCCCACGAAAAAACTGTTTCTTTGCTACAATATAGCGGCTGATTCAGGTTGGGCGCTTAAGTCAGTGGTAGAGTGCCATCTTCACCTTTTTGCCCTCTCCAATGCATTCAACAACTTAAACCCACTGCCAGCCTCGAGGTAACCTCCCTCGCTCAATTGGGCGGGTCACATTCCGGGACCAGGCTACAACTTTGAAAGTGTGGCATCGAGTCCATTGGCGACCCAGATATTGATGCCATCAAATGCAATGCCCCTGGGCCCCTGTCCGACACTAAAGGTACAAACGCCGACGCAGGCGCCATCGCTTGCCCGTAGCCTGGTGACGGTGCTGTCGCCCCCATTGGCCACCCAGATATTGGCTCCGTCATACGTCAAGTCCTCCGGCACATTTCCCACTGGGAAGTTGCAAATGCCGACGCAAGCACCGTCGCTGGCACGAAGCTTGGTCACGGAGGCGTTAATGTCTGCGACCCAGATGTTGAAGCCGTCAAATACCACCCGGTGGGGTTGGTCGCCAGCGTTGAACGTGCACACGCCGACGCAGGCGCCATCGCTTGCCCGCAACCTGGTCACGGTGCCATCACCTAGATTGGCGACCCAAATGTTGGCCCCGTCAAACGCCACCCCGATCGGAGAGAAACCGACACTGAAGGTGCAAGGATTGATGCAGGCGCCGTCGCTCGCCCGAAGCCTGGTTACATTGTTGGAGGTTGCGTTTGCCACCCAGATGTTGGAGCCGTCGAAGGCCAGGCTTTCAGGCCCGACTCCCGTAGCAAACGTGCCCAGCCTGGCTCCATCACTGGCCCGTAGCTTGGTTACGGTACTGTCCATGGAATTCGCCGACCAGATGTTAGCCCCGTCAAAGACCAGCGCGAACGGGTTCCGTCCTACGCTGAACGTGCCTAAAACTGTGCCATCGCTTGCCCGAACTTTGTTGACTTGACTATTTTCGACACAACCCGCCACCCAGATGTTCGGCCCGTCGGAGGTTACTGCGCAGATCTCGGAAAGCTGAAGCTGGAAATGGGTCGTCAGGTTGGCAGGGTACCAGTGGAGAACGGCAATCTGCAGCGGGTTCTGCACCGAATTCACTAGTTGTGCGTGAACCGACGAACCGACAACCAGAATCGAGGAAAGAAGCAGCCACAGCACGGATTTGCCTGAAGGCGTCCAGTTAAGAATTTGCGCGCTCTGTTTTTTCATGTTGCACTCTCCGCTATTCAAATCTGAAATATCTCCGGCCATAAGTAGACGCAACCACCGCGACGCAATATCGGAGCGCCGCTCGGGGCGAGGTAACCCGTCAGAATTTCGAGACCGTGTTGGTGAAGAAATTCGAGACCCAGATGTTCGCACCGTCAAAGGCGATTCCTTGAGGACCATTGCCCGCGGGGAACGTGCCCAGGACCGTACCATTGGCGGCCAGAAGTTTGACCAGGGTGTTGTTTCCGTATCCTGTAACCCAGATGTCGGCTCCGTCATAAACAACACCGTTGGGTTGAATGGCCCCACGAACAGGAAAGGTCCCGAGATTCAGGCCGTCGCTGGCCCGTAGCTTGGTCACGCTGTTGTCGCTCTCATTTGCCACCCACATGTCAGCGCCATCAAAGGCCAAACCCGCCGGATTGCGACCAACCCCGAAGGTGCAAAGACCGTTGACGCAGGCACCATCGCTCGCTCGCAGTTTTGTCACCGTGTTACTGACGAGATTGGTCACCCAGACGTTCGCGCCGTCAAAGGCCGCGTAAACCGGAGTGCTGCCCACCGTAAAGTTGCCGAGTCTTGACCCGTCGCTGGCCCGGAGCTTCGTGACCGTGTTGCTGCTTTCATTCACCACCCAAATGTTGGCGCCATCAAAGGCGACACCGACTGGGTTTGTCCCCACGCCGAAAGTGCCGAGGTTCGTACCGTCGCTGGCGCGCAGCTTGGTGACAGTGTTGCCGGTGAGTTGGCTCACCCAGATATTGGCGCCATCAAAGGCAATGCCTGTAGGTGTCCCACCAGGGCAAAAGTGCCCAGGAGAAACCCGTCGTTCGCCCGCAGTTTGTAAACGCTGTTGTTGGTGGCCACCCAGATATTGGCGCCGTCAAACGCTAAGCCAGCAGGGTAATACGCTACGCCGAACTGAGTCGGTACCAAATTGGCTGAATACCAGTGCAGTAAAGCGAGTTGTAGCGGATTTTGGGTTGAGTTCACAACTTGCGAGTGAGCCCGGGTCGATGCCATGGCCCAAAGCAAGCAGAGTAATACGGCCGCGACCGCCGATCTGACGTGGCGCGACATAACCAGAACCACCGAACTGTCATTTTTCACTTTCTACCTCCTGCCGGATTTGCTCCTCATCTACAAAAGCGCACAATTGATCTAATGCGGCTCAGCAGAAATTACAGAAGTTGACGTGGAGCCGCTTGGGCAACGAACTGCGACCATCGGCTCTGACTTGTCGGAAGGTGGGCGTCAAGGGACTCGACGGGTTGGTCAGCCCGATGACGGTGACATGAATCGCCGAGCTTGTATAATGATGACCTTACCGCATCACAGTGGGCGCTTAACTCAGCGGTAGAGTGCCATCTTCACACGGTGGAAGTCATAGGTTCGAATCCTATAGCGCCCACCAGTAACAAATGGTGTTATGGAAGTTATTCCGGTCGTGTTCGTCCAGAGTTTCCCTGACCGAAGTGCGGTTCGACTGGGCGAGTTTCAGAAGAACTCCAACCGCAACTTTCCCGGCGTGGCAGGTTTTATATAGGCAGGCCGAAAAATGAGCCCACGATTGAACACGAACGGGGAGTTTCCTGTAAAAGCATTCGTTGCGTGCTTCGTCCTGCTTTGCGCGGCGGCGGCCTTGTTTGCGCAGGAGGGCGGTATTAGTGCCGGCGGAAAGTGGATGGAATACGATTCTCAGGACCAGATGACTCTGGTCAAAACGGCGCGGTTTGAACTCGATGCCGACAATTCCCTGCCGGGCAGCGAGTCCAGCCCCAAGATCTTACTCTTCTGCACCGGTGGGAAATTGAGTTTGGCTGACTTTCGCCCGAATGCCATGATTGCTCCGCCGAACCGTCCCGGTTTCTGGGGGCAGCCGCAGATGGAGGTCACCGTCCGCGTGGACAACTCCCACAGCAACCACGGCTGGAACTGGGTCAACGGTCACTTCCTCTCCATAGACAAAGGAACGACGCGCGAGATGCTCGGCGCACAAATATTCAAAGTGGAAATCCAGACTCCCTCCGGCCCGGAGATTGCGAATTTCTCTCCCGCCGGCATCGATCTGAACCGGGTCAAGAAAGCCTGTGATTTGACTCCGAAAAAGCCGTAGTCCCTTTTCTTTTTACAGTTCCCGCCCGCAGTGACACCCGCGCACGGAAAGATTCGTTGTTTGAAGTTGTCCGATTAGTCCGCTTGCGCGGTGCGTGGTGCCGCCGGTGCAGATGCCCCAGAAAGGGTTGCCCACCCGCGGCGCGAAAGATCCCAGAAGATCAGATAGCCGGCGACCGCGGCGATCAGCAACAGCGCGATTCCCCACGCCCACTGCTGGAACACAAGTTTGCCGATGCCAAACAGGCATCCGTAAACCAGGATGACTCCCATCACCCAGTTGAAGGCGTTGCCGGCGAGGTCCCGTACCTCCGGCAGTTCTGGCACAAGCCGGGCGATATGTTTCCAGCCGTACACCGTAGGATGCACCCGCTTGTAGAAGCCCACCAGAGTCTGCTGCGACTCCGGTTTGGTGACAAAGGTCGCGACCAACCAGGCAATCGTCGTTACCAACCCGGTGATCAGAGCGGTTTTCGCATAGACGAGGGTGTCGTTCCCTGAAAACGAAATGCGGCTAAGCCCGATCGTCATCGCCGCCGCGACCGCCATCGCCGAAATTTCGCTCCACGCATTGATCCGCCACCAGTACCAGCGCAGGATGTAGACCGCCCCCGTCCCGAAGCCGATATTCAACACCAACTGCCAGCCCTGATTGATCGAGGTCAATTGCATCGCCGTGTAGCCGCTGCCGAGCACCAGCAGCACAGTGAAAATCTTGCTGATCGTGACGTAATGCCGTTCGCTCGCGCCCCGCACGAAGAAGCGCTTATAGAGATCATTCACCAGATACGAGCTGCCCCAGTTCAACTGCGTTCCAATCGTGGACATGAAAGCGGCAAGGAACGCTGCGACCATCAGTCCACGCAAAGCGGGAGGAAGATAATCGCGCAAAACCATGACGTAACCTTGCTCCGGGTTCTGCACAAAAGCGGCGCTCGGATGAAGCCCGCCATTCGGCGAATAAACCACAATCGCCACCAGCCCGGTAATCACCCAGGGCCAGGGCCGCAAAGCGTAATGCGCAATGTTGAACCACAGGGTCGCACCCAGAGAATTCTTTTCATCCTTGGCGCTGAACATCCGCTGCGCCACGTATCCGCCGCCACCCGGCTCCGCCCCCGGATACCAAGCCAGCCACCACTGCATCCCCAGGTACACGATGAAGGTAAGAACCGGCAGAGTCCAAAGCGCGTTCGTGGTCAGGCCGCGATGAAAGTCCGGCAAGAATGCCACCGGGTTTGCGGTTTCGACTCCGGCCGCGCGAACATTGCTCTCGATCACCTGCAAATGCATCTGCAGAGCCTGCATCCCGCCAATCTTTGCGACGGCAACCCACGCCAATACAATAATCATGGTCATCTTCAAAGCGAACTGAAACAGGTCGGTCACGAGCACGCCCCAAAGCCCGCCAATGAACGTGTAGAGCCCCGTGAACGGAATCAGAATGAAGATGCAAATCAACACCGACGTGTAACGAGGATCGCCCAGCGTCTGCTGAAAAACGTGCCCGCCGATTATCACCTGAAGCACGCGCCCCTGAGCGATCACTGGGCCGAGCAAAACGGTGATGATGCTGACCATGGCCTGCGTCACCCATCCCAGAATGAAGCAGTTCATAAAAAGCCCGAGATAGATAGCTTTGAACCCGCGCAGAAACGCCGCCGGCTTGCCCCCATAACGAAGCTCAACCAACTGGACGTCCGTCAACACCTCCGCCCGCCGCCAGTAGCGCGCGAAGAAGAAGACGGTCATCATGCCGCCGACGCACGAGCCCCACCAGATCCAGTTGCCGGCGATGCCCTGCCGCGCCACCAACCCGCAAACCAGCAGAGGTGTGTCGGCGGCAAAAGTGGTGGCCACCATGGATGTTCCCGCGAGCCACCAGGAAACATCGCGGCCAGAGATGAAAAACTCCTCCGTGTTCCCGCTAGCGCGACGCCGGTAGTACAGCCCGATCAGCAGGTTGACCAGCAAGTATCCGACGATGACAATCCAGTCCGTGGAAGTAAGGGGCATGAGTTCTCCGTTTACGGGGACATTCTATAGGTTCAAGCCGCGACGGCCAGAACAAACCATTATCAAGGTAGGCGCGGGCGTCCACACCCGTGCGGGTGCTAACGAAGAAGAGCTAAGGAGTCGGTGCCCCAGGTTAGCGCCCAAGGAGCGGAGGAGCGCGACGCGAACCTGGGGCAGCACACGTTCTTCCACCCAGTTCTTTCTGATTCCGGAAGACAACATATAGGCCTGTCGCTACTGAACCTATCGCGAACGCGCACAAAGAATATCCTATGCAAACCCGCCCATAGTTCAGCCACACGAATGCAGATCGTCCAAGAAGAGACAAGAGTAAAAGCAAGAGCAAGCAAGATCCTGCCATCCCGCCGACAACCGCTGAATTGAAGGACCGGTGGAATGTTCTTGTCGGGTTTTCGTTTACGACAAAAGGGAGCAAGAACAAAAGCCAGCCCAAAAGGGTCATTAAGGCAAACAGAAATGCGTGCGAGGCAAAATCCAATGGCAGGAAGCCGAAATACCAGAAGCGAAGCAGCCGCAACGCTTGCAGCACAACTAGACCAGTCAAGTATCCGAACAGGAGCGATCTCAGCGAGAGCACAATCCGTGTCGTAAGAGGCAATCCCATGAATATTCTTGCCGGGGTGACCCAGGTCTCGCGGTTTTCGAGACCTGGATTGTCGTCCCGTTCATTGGGCATCGAACACGTCAGCCAGCAGCGGTGTCCAAAAATAGCCTAGGCACTGATCAGCAACCTGGGCGGCTACCAGCGTGGTTCGCGAGGCTGGCGGGCGTGGCCCTGGTAGTCGTCGCGTCCACCGCCGCCACCGCCCGAACGTCCGCCTCCGCCGCCGGGACGCCCACCGCCGCCGCGGGGTCCGCCGGGACCGCGGTCGGTCTTGGGACGGGCTTCGTTGATATTCAATGCGCGGCCGCCAAGGTCTTTCCCATTCAGGGCGGCGATGGCCTTTTCAGCTTCCGCGGCATCGGACATTTCTACGAACGCAAATCCTCGGGAACGTCCGGTGTCACGATCGGTGACCACGCTGACTTGATCCACTTTGCCGTGGGGCTCAAACAAGGTCCGCAGTTCCGCTTCCGTGGTGCTGTGAGGGAGGTTGCCAACAAAAAGCTTCTTCATGGATTTCCTTTTCCGGTGAGCCAACGCAAGACGTCAGATTTCGTCGGCGGGTTCTGTTAAGTGAGTCGCGTCGGAACGCAGAGCACGCGGTTCAAGGTGAGTGTGTTTCCTCGTAGCTCAATTGAGCCAACTGGTTCTTTCAATCGCGAACGAACACGCGAAATGACGTTCGCGATGTTTTTCGCGGCTGAGATCCGCCCTGATTATACCTGCTTAGCCCCGCAAGCAAGGGAAAATATGGAATTCGCGGTAGCGTCCCAATTTGGAGTCACCTCCCGGAAGCCGACTTCTGGGGCCTTCCCGGAGCCTTGCTTCTTCGGCGGGCGATCCGCTTCGTCGGTGGGTTACAGCCCATCCTGGTGCCCCTTGAGGTGAAATGCCTTCCAGAGGCAGAAGGCTCCAAATGCGAGTTCGAACGGCCACATGCTTTCTGCCATATCTCCGCTCCCGCTCCCAAAGGTCGGAGGAACGAGACCGGCCAGGCCCGCCAGAGACCAGAGAGCTGCGAGCATTCCAATGACTCCAAGCATCCCGAGAACGTAAAACAGTGGCCCTCGGTCTCCTGAGGATCCGGCTTCCGCCTCGGGTTCAGCCCGCGCCACCACTCCGCCGAAGATGGTCGAAGGAACCATGGTCGAAGGAACCTGGGTAGCGTTCTGCCTGGCAACGTGCTCAACTTCAGCGCCTTCAACTTTACCAGCGAACTTGAGGCGCTCTGGGTCCTTTACCTCCGCCTCGTGGCGTTTGAGTGCCGCTCGCTGGTCGGATAGTCGCTCTGGTTGCTTTACGGTTCGACGTACACCCTTTCGGCGCGCGTCCTCTGAAGGCTTGTCCCTATCCGAAGTCTCATTTTCGACCTGGCTCCGAACGTCGGAAAACGATCGCGTGCTCTGCTCAGCATGCGATGGAGCTAATACTTTGACAAGATCCTTGAGTCCGCGGACATAGTCCTGCCTGACGTCTACGTGCTGCAAGCGGCGCAGCCGGAAGGGGACTTCGCAATCTTTGTAGATGACTGGTATAACGGTTTTCTGCTTTTCCAGCGCAAGATTAACTTCGTCCATGACATTTGTGGAGTCGACGGAGGCGGGAGAGAGAAGCACCAACATTCGCGCACAGTTCTTCAAGGCATCTTCGACGGTGCGGTCCCAACGCTCACCCGGAACGAGATCCAGTTGATCTATCCACACCCTCGCTCCGGCCGCCTTCAAGTCTGCGGCCAGCCGAAGAGCAAAATCGGAATCTCCACGGCAATAGCTGAAAAACGCTACTGTCGCGTCTTCTGTCATGACTCGCCTCTTAGCCAGTAGCCCATGAACTGGACATCCCGGCTGGTTTGAGAACAAATCGCGAATGAATAACCGATATTGTAAGCCCAATTCGCGACATTGACTGGTTCTTTTGCGGCGGGGTAGACAGGTGCGCCGGTTAGGCGAGGACTGACCGGGCCGCGCGATCTATATCTCGGCGTTGCCGCGTCAGCATCCTGAGAACGGCCGGTTACTTCGGATGGCAGTTCCCCTGTCGAGTCAGTTGACTCATCTGCTATACTATAGCTGCGTTTGAACGAAATCGGTTGTTGAGCAGCTTCTTGCATACCAGCTAGTCCTGCCCTCAGTACCTCCGACTCGCACCAACGTAAATAATCTGAAAAGGATACAAGTAACAAATGGCAGAACAAGGAACAGTAAAGTGGTTTAACGACGCCAAGGGCTACGGCTTCATCAGCCGGCAGACCGGCGAGGATGTTTTCGTGCATTTCTCGGCCATCCAGGCTGGTGGTTTTCGCAGCCTGCAGGAGGGCCAGAGCGTTGAGTTCGAAGTCACCAAAGGGCCGAAGGGCTGGCAAGCTGAGAACGTTCGTCCTCTGTAAGCCGGGGACGTTCTAAGTGAAATTCGTGCCCGCCAACCGCAACAAGGGGCGGGCACGTTCTACAGAAACATAATCCGCACTCCGGGATGGAGTCCTCCGAATGCAGGCTGAATCAAAGGGTTCGTTCGCTGTTATCCGCTACAACTTGCGCACTTATGAGTCCGGCGGCGTTATGGCCGTGATTAAGGGTAAGGAAAGCGCTGAAGCCGTCCTCAAGCAATTCGAACAGAGCCAGACCTCCGAGGACCGGCACATCGGCTGGCGCTACTTTCTCGAAAAGACCGACTTGAAAGCGGGGATGGATCCGGTCGAAGCCACTAACCTCCGCCAGTCGCGTCTTGAAATTCGCGAAGCCGAGGCCTAAGAGCCGACGACCTTTCAGCTTTCAGATCTCCGAAACCTTCAACCTAGGCAGCATCGCATCCGTCAGTGTCGGCGCTCGGTCTCGAACAGGATGGTGGCAAAATTACGCCCTCCGAATGCGAACCCTTGCTGGATGTGTCCGGTGACTGCCAATTTCGCCCCGCTGCCCGGCACGCCGTAGTTCTTGCTGAACACCCACATGGTTCCGGTGCCATCGTCAAGTTGGAAAACACCGGTTCCCACCGCTCCGAACGAATCGGTAACCTGTCCCGCAATCGAGATCTCTTTGCCCGCGAACCGGCCCGGATCCTGGTTGATCTTGGCGATACTCTCCCGGGGAGGGCATCCCGCCAACAGCAGACCCGCCAGTCCTAGCAGCAAGACAGAAAGGATTTTAATGCTTGTTTTCGACACACCATTCTCCTGCGACAGTGGAAGATGAAGGCTGCAAGCTATTAACCCGAAACCCTGCGAGAAGTTGTCCGTACGTCGCTTTCGGACTTAAAGTAAACATAACGGAGAGGTCCCGTGACCATGCTCGAACATCTCAGCCGGCTTTTCTCTTATGATGACTGGGCCAACCGCGAAGTCCTGGATTCGCTGCAAGCTCTAAGTGCACCGCCGAAGCGCTCGGTCGAGCTGCTGGCTCATATCGTTTCCGCCGAAAGGTTGTGGCTTGAGAGACTGCTCGTCCAGCAGCAGACCCTGCCGGTTTGGCCGCTGTCTACGCTTGTGCAGTGCAAGCTGGAAGTCGGCCAACTCCCCGGTCTTTGGAAGAACTACCTGACGGCGCTCGGCGAGGCAGGCCTTGCCCGCTCTCTGACTTACAAGAACACGAAAGGTGAAAGCTTCAGCAGCCAGAAGCAAGATATCCTGCTGCACGTGGTCATGCATTCGGCCTATCATCGCGGCCAGATTGCCGCGGATATGCGTGCAACGGGATTCACTCCACCCTTTACCGATTTCATTCACGCCGTGCGGCAGGGAAAGGTGGAGTAGGCCCTGTAGTTTCCGCATCGGGAACGCACGCGATTGAGGAAGGCGATGTGCTTCCCGCGCCACGTCTTTCGCCCAGGGCCGCGCCTCCAACCGCTCTCATTGCGATTCCTGAACTGAATGACCGCCTCGGCCCAACCTTCGGACAAGTAGGGGCAGTAGAGCACCAAAAGCGGTGATCGGGATCAGCGGGTTCGTGGCAAGAGGCAAGTCCCACAGGCGAGGACTTGGGCTGGTGCGATTAAATACACATGTTGCGACAAGTATCGTCCCGGCTACCCAAGGCCACGCGAGCGTGAGCCAAGCGGCACACCAGAGCGACCGGGCCATTCGTCCGTCTAACCTTACCCGCTTCCCTTCCTTCACGAGCTGCAGGTAAACCGGCACCAACAAGACCTGATTATGCGGCGCCAGGCTGGGAATACTGATGCAGGTGAAAACGAGAACAAATGCAATTGCCAGTTTGAAATCATCCGACTCGACCGCTTCGGATTTCGCGCGCCAAGCTGTGAGCGCGGTCACGACGGCAAGGAAAACCAGGGCGATCGTTCCTCCAACCCGGCCAAAGAGTTCATGGAGGCTTGTGGTCGCCTGGGTATAGCGAAGATACGGCCCGATACCACTGAGAAATTGAGAGGGCCACCCGGGCAGCAACAATTCGGAGGCTAATATGAACACGACCAGGAGCGCGCAGAAGCTGATCGCGACAGACTTTCGCGACCTCCACCGCCACACCGACCAGAGCAATACGCAACCGATGAAGTAAACGGAGAGTTGCGGTTTAATGGCCGCCACGGCCAGCGATAGTCCGGCAACGATGAATTTTTCGGTTGTCAAGGCGTACGCTGCGGCGGCCAGCAAAAAAGCGACCAATACGCTAAGTTGCTGGAACTGTATTCCCTGAGCATACGGGATGGTAGCGAGCGCAAGCAGAATGTAGGACAGTGTCTGGCCTCGTCCCGGTTTCAATCCTATGACTTGAATCCAGAGGAGCACGCTCCAAACCGCGGACGCAAACAGAATCACCGTGAACAGTGCTTTGACTACGCTGAAGGGCAGGGTGATCGTGGGAGCAAGCAGAAAAACTACGAACAGCGGGTAGGCAAAGCGCTGTTCATCGATGGGATCACTCGCTCGGCTGTTGTCGATCGGCCGCCCGTAATAGCCTCGCTGAATTTCCCTGGTGATCTCCGGAGAATAGGGATCGCGGCCCCCGAGCAGAAGTTCCCGCGTGCCCAGCCAACGCGGGAATAAATCGGAAAAGTTCCGTTCCGGAAACCCGCTCGCGGTCAGCCGTTGTTCTACAAGTTGGCGGGAATGCGCGTAATATCCCCACATCAAGAGGGCCAACGCAAAAGCCAATATGGTGCCGAAATGTTTGCCCGGGATCCTCATGGGAAGCGCGCGGCTGCTTTGCGGCAACCATCTGCATAGTAATTCACCGCCTGCTTCCACGCTTCGACGGTAAGTACACCAGGGAAATTAGGCCGACCGTGTATACAACCTAGGGGTGTGACTGTACCATTCGAATTCTCAGGTATGCGGAAGCTGAGTTTCATTGCGGGCGCCTTGTTTCTAGCTAGTGCGGTCGGAGTAGCTCTGGCACCCTTCACCCACCGTGCTCAGATCGAGAACAGCGACTTTATAAACTTTTACGTGGGCGCGTCAATCGTGCACAGTGGAGATGGTGCGAAGCTGTACCAGCAGGATACCCAGCGCGCAGAGTTGCGGTCGGTTCTAGGGCGCAACTCTATCCAATACTTTTTGCATCCCCCGTTTGAAGCGGCTGCATTTGCTCCCCTGGCGTCCCTGAGTATCGAGCGGGCCTTTGTGGTGTGGACAGCGATCAATGTTGCCGCGCTGGCGCTGTTGCCGCTGGTCTTGATGCCTTGCATTCCGCTGGTTTCCCGAAGGCCATACCTCGGCTTGCTCGGATTCTTCTTTCTTCCGGTGCTTGTCGCGCTCACCCTGGGACAGGATTCCATATTGTTGTTGCTCGTCGTCAGCCTCTCGTATTTGTTGATGCATAAGAAAATGGATGTGGCAGCAGGACTGGTTCTTGCGCTGGCGAGCATCAAGTTCCAGTATCTGATCGTTCTGATGCCGCTGTTGCTGATATCGCGAAAGTTGCGAATGGTTGCGGGGCTTGGTCTGGGTTGTGTGGGACTCGCTTCCGTTTCCGCTCTTATAACTGGCTGGCGCGGGTTCTCGAACTACTTCGGATTCGTACACGCCATCGACGTGCAGGGCGGGCCCGGAGCACCCAACCCAGCCCTGATGGTCAATGTCCGGGGATTCCTCGCGGGAACGGGCTGGGCCCCGCATTCGTTGGTCTATGCTGCGGCAGGGGCCGCGGTGCTTTTCGGATTGGCGGTAGTATGTGCGCGGACTGCTCCGGTCAGCAAGAAAAATGGCCTGGTCTTTGCTGTGTATATTGCGGTGGCCCTAACCGCTGCGCCCTACGCGCACTTCCCTGATATGACACTACTCCTGCTCCCCGTCCTGCTGGCTATGGACTGGCTGGCGGACTCTGGAATTGGAAGCATTGGCACGATCTTGGTCGCCCTTGCTTGTGCGTCCCTGTTCGTTTGGCCGGTGTTGCTGCTGGCCCTGGGCGAGCACTACTGGTGGAACAGCCGGATCTATCTGGTTTTTCCAGTGATTGTGTTTTTTGTTGTGGCGCTGACGGCGGCGCTTCATTTCGGCGAGGAACGCCCGTCTGAAAGCGGTTCTTTTTCAATCGCTTAGTTTTGGAGATCGACCGTCTCGCCTCGTGTCTGGTCCGAAGCGCTGGCTGACAGAAGGGATAGTGTAAAGAGAATGCCTTTTCGTCACCGTTCTTCATCTGTCGGGGTAAAATCACTGCAACCATGAAAAAGCTTTGTGTGCTCTCTTTTTTGCTGCTTCTCTTTAGCGGGCTCCTGGTTGCGCAGTCCACTGTGGATCCGCTTCCTGACCCCGTCTCTAACAACGCGGTTGCCATGCTCAAGGTCCGCGGGCAGCTCTTGCTCTATTCGTTCATGGGCATCGGGGCCAAGAAGACGGCCGACGCTGTCACCAATACAGCGTTTTCCCTGGATGCGAAGGAAGGAACCTGGGCCGCGATCCATGCCGTTCCCGGAACGGCGGGGCGGATCGGGGCCATGGCGGCAAGCGTCCGCGATGAGTTGCTGGTGTTCGGCGGCTACGTAGTGGACGCGCAGGGTTCCATGGCTGTCCCTGACGTTGGCCTGTACGAGCCCGCGAGGGACCGCTGGTTTCGGGAAGCTGATATTCCGCTAGCCGTGGGTGACTCTGTCGTTGGCGTGTATCGCGATCGCTATGTTTATCTGGTCGGCGGCCGCTCGAACGCGGATCTGGTGAGCAATGTTCAGGTGTACGACGCGGAGAAGGAAAAGTGGTCGCAAGCCACGCCGATTCCGGGGACGCCAGTCTTTGGCCATGCCGGGGCGCTGGTGGATGGGACCATCGTTTACGTGGATGGAGCGCGCAAGAATCCGTCCGGGAACGTACCGAGGTACGTTGCGTCCGATGAATGCTGGATGGGGAAGATTGACCATCACGATCCGAGCAAGATTCAATGGAGCAAGTTGCCCAATCATCCGGGCACGGCGCGATTTCGCATCGCCGGCGGAGGCTCGGACAAGGATCAGAAGGTCTACTTCGCGGGAGGAAGCGATAACCCCTACAGCTTCAATGGCATCGGGTACGATGGCAAACCTTCCGAGCCGTCGCCCGTGACCTTTGACTTCAACCTGCATACGGGGAAGTGGGAGACCATCAACGAGAACACTCCCGATCCGACCATGGATCATCGCGGGCTGCTGGTGACGCATGAGGGCCTGGTGCTGATCGGAGGCATGGAGAAGGACCAGAAGGTCACGGCGCAAGTGGTCCTTTTATCGAAGGAACCGAAGGGAAAGTAGGCGAAAAGCGCGGTAATCGCGACTAAAGTCCTGTTTCTGGCTTGCACATATTCCGGTGCAGGATTTCCATCCAAAAAAACGCTCGTTTTTGCCCAAAATCTAGAAAACAAAGGGCCGGAATTTTTCTTGCCTCCTAGATCTATGGTTCTTAAGGTAGTTACAGGCAAAATCTAGAAAACATTGGAGTTACGGGGCGTACGGCTGGGTGCGGTTCCGTCTTGGGAACTGCGGAGATGGACCCCAGCAAAGGTTTTCGCCTACGCCGTTGTTGGTCGGATTCGCAGTTGGGACGGTCCAAAGCTGCGCCGACGGTCAGGTTGTCAAAGATCGGTTGTTGCAATGATCAGATTATCTTCCAGATAACCTGCGTGTATCTATATTAACGCAGGCGGGGGAATGGGAGCAAGGAGAAAGTGGGTGACTCGGGGAGCCAGTTCCCATTCTGGGAATTCCGGCACCGACTACGTGGAAGGCGCGCTGCCAGCCTGAGCCACAAAGTCCACCGGTCCTGCTGAAGAAAGGGCCTCTAAAAGACCCGTCCTCTCGCAAAGAACGCGCGAGAGGTCTCAGCGGAAGCTCACGACCCGGAGACCAGTTCCAGTTATTTTCGGTAGGCTTGAGCGACCTGCCCGACGAGCTTGGCCCAGCCCATGTCCAGGGCCCCGTATACCTCCCCGGCTTCCGGTCGCGCATTATCCTTGAGGATCTCTACCATCAAGGTTGCATAGTCTGAGACGATAACGCCCGCCTGAATCATGCGCAGGATCCCAGCCTGCCGCTTGGTTTCGCTAAATGTGCCGGAGGCGTCGACGGCCACATAAGCGTCGAGCCCGTTTGCCACTGCTGTCATAGCCGGAAAAGCCGCGCAGACTTCGAGCGAGATGCCCGCGAAAATCAGCTTCTTGCGACCGGTCGCTTCGATCGCGCCGGCCACGCGCACGTCGTCGAAAGCATTGACCGACGAACGATCGATGATCTCGATGCCCGGAAGAGCCTCCACGAGTTCGGGGATTGTCGGACCCCACATACTGTCGCGCGCGGTCGTGGCAACGACGATTGGCAGTTTCAATGCTTTTGCAGCTCTGGCCAGAGCAACTACATTGTGTTTCAGCTCGCCCGTCGAATAGTCACGGACGCCCGTCATAAGGCCTACTTGGTGATCGACGAGCACAAGCGCAGCGTTTTGAGAAGTCAGCGGTTCGTAAGGACGCGCTTGATTGTTCATTGCATTCTCCTTTGCATTGATCCTGGAATGGGTCAACCATTCGACTCGCGATTATTTAATTTAATTTACTTTACGTTTCGTTTTATATTAACCTGAGTTTTCGCCGATGTCAACGGAGCGTATGCTGTGTTCCGTTAAAATTAGTTCTATGAAGAAGAGGGTACTTCCCGCTGTGCGCAAAGGCCGGCCCCCGAGCGAAATGGCGACATCGCATTCCGCCATCATGGATGCGGTCTATATCTTGCTTCAGGAAAAGTCGGTGCGCGACTTGACCATAGAAGAGGTCGCCAAGCGGGCCAAGGTCGGCAAACCCACTCTTTATAAATGGTGGCGGACCAAGGCAACCTTGGTGTTGGCTATGCTCTGCGAGCGGATGGCTCCCAACCTGGAGAAGCCGACGGTTCTGACCGCGGAAGAGTCTCTGCGCCTTCGGGTGCGGCGGTTGATCGACGCCTTCAACGGGCCGTTCGGCAAGATCGTGGCCGGGCTGATCGCCGAGGGCCAGAGCGAGCCAGCCATTCGGCAGGCGTTCTTCGACCGATGGGTTAGTCCTCGGCGGAGCGCTACTATTGCCGATCTGCAGCGAGGTAAGCAGGCAGGCGAGTTGCGGTCAGATACAGAACCCAGCCTGGTGAACGACGCGATCTTTGGCGCGATCTATTACCGCTTCTTATTGGGCTCGCATCCTTTTACCAGACGATTTGGCGAAGAATTGGTCGAGCAAGTCATCCGTGGGCATCGCCCGGGAAATGCCCAGAGTTGATGGAAACGAGAATGCGAGTTTCGGAATAGCCTTCTCGATGGGCGCCCATTCGGCAAGCTCCTCTTCACGACCTAACGCGTTTGATGTGCCCGCGGTCGTCGGAGGGGGGTCAAGTCGACGGATGAGTGCTGTCCACCAATTTAGCCGTATGGTAAAAAGCGTGGGGCCAGTTCCCCGCATTTACCAGGAATCGGGAAAACAGCTCGTGTCATTTCTTCCGCTTAAGAACCTTGCCGATCTCTGGAGCAAACTCACCAATCCAATTGATCCCCGCACCGACAAACACCTGGGTGATGGCCGCCTGATAGCCTTCTACTTCCCACCGAGCACGGCCTGGAGCCCAGGTACTCGCGATTGAAGCAGCGCCGAACGCTCCGAGATAAGGCATCAGTTGGGGACGCAACGATGTCTCCATTCTGTCGTAAGTCACAAAGTTCCGCACCACAGCGTGGCGCGTGCGCGGCCAGAAACCGTCGCATCGACACCGGTTGTAGCGCGGTTCCCATCCAGCGATGCCATTGCCCAGCGAAGATACGGAATTCTGAATGATGAATTGTACTTGGCGATTGCCTAGCCTTTTCACAAAGCCCTGGAAGCCATCTCCCCATTCGGGATTGCTATCAGTGACCTGGTCATGGGTCGCGAACAGCAGGGTCTTGATGTAGATCCCTGGGGTTGTATAGGTTTGACGAAGGTACAGCTTCCAGCGCATTCGGGCATCGAGAGATACCAAGGGTACATTCTTCGGAACGTAGGATCCGTAAAACCAGTTTACGTTGATCTGGGCCTGGGATTCGGCGCTCGTGGTCTGATCACGCGACGGGGATGCCTGCTTGGTTTCTGTGTCACTCGAAGGGTGCGCATTTTGGGCAAAGCTGAAACCAGCAATTGAGATTGTCATGACGACAATCGAGATTGGAATGTATAGAGAGGGGCGATCTCGCGAACGAATGACGCCCTGGGACAGAAACGACCAATCGATCGTCGAGCTTGCTGGAATTACAGTGCGGTGTCGCATTGCCGCGACACCTACGAGCCCAGACCTGTGCACGCCTTTAAGTCGTGCCCACCAGCCGATGAAATGATAAATCACGCGCACCTCCAGAACTCGGATAACCCTGTATGCAGGCTTCCGGACACGGGGCTTTCAATGCGCGCAACGGAGATATATTATACGACTCGCATGCGGTTCTGGTGCACATCAGTTGGCCGCACAAGGAGGGCATCTTGAGGTCTACTGCATTGGCAATCCTCATCTTTATCTTTGTGATCTATGTGCCATTACCTACTGTTGCCCAAGCGGCACCGGCGTCAGCTTCCGCGCAATCCGCACCCGCATGGTCCCCCTCGAAGGACATCGGCGTTTTCGTCTTCGGTAAGAATGGCCAGAACCCTGATCAGCAACTCAAAGATGAGGGTGAATGCTACGGAGCAGCCCAGCAGATGACCGGCATCGACCCCAAGGCTCCGGCTGCCGCGGGCAAGACTGCCGAACAGAAAGCAGCTGAACAAAAGGCAGCTGCGACAAATGCTAACCAAGCGAAGGGCGGGCGTGCTGCTGGCGCGGCGAGGGGTGCTGCGGGAGGCGCTGCAATTGGCGCTATTGCCGGGGATGCCGGAAAGGGAGCTGGAGCCGGGGCGGTTGCGGGCACCATGCGAGGTGGCATGCAGCAACGCCAAGCCAACTCTGCGGCCCAGAAACAAGCTGCCGCGCAAGCTGCCGCCAAACAACAGAAAGAAGAAGAAGAGCTGAAAGCTGCTCACGCTCAAGGCTTAGACACCTTTCAGAGAGCATTCGAGGCCTGCATGGATGCCCGGGGTTATTCGGTGAAGTGATCGCGAGGTCGACCTGGGATCCCGGTGAGAATGTCATGGGCCTGAACACAAACCGGGCTTGAGTGGGCTACCCGACCGTCAAGAGTAGTTTAGAGGGCACGTTGCGCTAGCCCCCACAGAAGTCGAGGACCGGCTGTGTCCCCTTCCTTGCCGGGAACCAACAAACCTAACCAAATCTTCTGTATCTTGTTGTAGACTGGCGACAAACGTATTCCTCAGGCGGTCACGCGAGCTGCCCCCGACAGCCGGTTCGAGGACGCGCGGACTTTATGCAGAAAGACGCGAATGCTGGCAAGAACAACGTAAACGATAGCCGTCCAGCGGGGAAGAAGCCGTATCAAAAACCTGAGTTCCGCTTCGAGCGGGTTTTTGAGACCATGGCTTTGTCCTGTGGGAAGATCAGCCCTACAGAATTTCAGTGCCGCTTCAATCGGAAGAGTTCGTAGCTTTCGCTCGCCCATGCCGGTCATGACCGAGGCCCACGAGGTTCATAAGTTGGAGCTGGCGGCAGAAGTTCTGGCCGCGGGCGGCGCGCTGCGCCTGCAGGCACTCGGAACCAGCATGCTTCCGTCGATCTGGCCGGGCGATGTTTTGAGCATCGAGCCCAAGGCTGGCGGAAAGATGGTTCGGGGCGATATTGTGCTGGTGGCGCGGGATGGACGGTTCTTCGTGCATCGACTGGTCGGGAAGTTCGAGTCGGGGTGGATTACCCGTGGCGATTCCCTGCCTCAGAACGATGAAGCGGTTGCGGAGGGTCAGGTGCTGGGCAAGGTTTTGCTGATTCATCGCAGGAGCGGAGTCATCGTTCCCCGGCGGCGGGTTTCACGGTTCAGGCGCACGCTGGGTTGGATGCTTTGCCATTCGGATTTTATGCGGAACGTTGCTTTGCGTTTTCATTCTTTCTGCGCGCTTGAGATGGTTGTAGCGCGGCCGTCCTGGCGGCACTGGCGAGGGCGGAATGCCCTCGCGACAGCCGGCAATATGCCGGCGTTACACGAGCCGCAATGAGCCCCGCTTCCCAGCTGGATGCGGTTGCCATTGAGATCGGCGGGATGGCGATTGCGCTGCATACGCAGGATCCTCGGTTTCGCGCACTCCTTGAAAATCGCTATGCGGGGTTCATCAAGACTCCTCGCAACCCTCAATTCGAGTTCGAGGTTGAGCTTTTTGAGCCGGCAGAAACCATGCGGGCTGACGAGGATGTGCAGGTGAGGCTGGAGCGGGGAGAGTGGTTGCTGCGGCGCGGCGACTTCCAGGCGCGTTGGGATGCGAAGGCGGGTCGCGGCCGGATCCGGCAGTCGCGGAACCCGTATGCGATCGATTCCGTGCTGCGGATCGTTCACACTCTGATTCTGGCCAGGCAGGGAGGATTCCTGGTGCACGCCGCCAGCGCGATTCGCGGCGGACGGGCATTTCTGTTCGCCGGGGTATCGGGCGGGGGCAAGACAACGATTTCGCGGTTGGCGCCATCCGACGCGACGTTGCTGACCGACGAGATTTCCTACGTACGGCGGGACGGGGATGCGTATCGGGCTTGCGGCACGCCCTTCGCCGGAGAGTTGGCCCGGGTGGGCGAAAATTTGTCGGCTCCGTTGAGTACGCTTTTTCTGCTGGAGAAGGGACTGGAAAACCGGATTGAACCGGTGGCAGAGGCTGAGGCGGTCCGGTTGCTGTTGCGGAACATTCTGTTTTTCGCCGAGGACTCGGAACTGGTGAATCTGGTTTTCCGGTCGGCTTGCGAGTTTGTACAACGGATACCTGTGCGGCGCCTGATATTTGTTCCAGATGAGCGGGTCTGGGCGATAATACGGTAGCCGCCGGAGACAAGGTTATCGCCGAGAAGTACATTGCGCGAAGTTCGGCCATCGCCGCCCGCCTCATCGGGGGCGAAATGATGATCATGTCGGCGGTGGATTCGACTTTTTTCACGCTCAATGAAGTTGGGACGCTGATCTGGCAGGCGGCGGACGGATGTACTCCGCTGTCGGATATCGTGACTCGCAGGATTTGTCTGGAGTTCGAAGTGGATCCGGACCAGGCTGGGCGCGATGCCGAGCAGTTTGTGAGCGATCTTTCGCAGCACGGCATTCTTCTGGTCTCGGAACATCCTATCTTGCCGGCCTCGCCGGGGGCGCCATGAGCCTGCTGGCGGAGATGAATCAGAAGGCGCTGGGGCTCGGCATTCCGATCAGCGTGCAGCTCGACATTACCTACCGCTGCAATGAGCGTTGCGTCCACTGCTATCTCGATCACGACGATCACGGCGAGATGACGACGGCCGAGATCGAAGATGTTCTGAACCAACTCTCGGATGCTGGAGTCTTCTTTCTTACTCTTAGCGGTGGAGAGGTGCTCATGCGCCGCGATTTCTTCGAGATTGTGGAACACGCGCGCCGGTTGCTGTTCAACGTCAAGGTGAAGACCAATGGGGTCATGATCCGCGGGCGCGAGGCCGGGCGAATTCGCGAACTGGGCGTAGAGCAGGTGCAGATCAGCGTCTACTCGCACCGTCCGGAAGTTCATGATGCCATTACGAAGTTACCTGGATCCCTGAAGCGGACGATTGCATCCATCCGGTTTCTGCAGTCGCAAGGTCTCAAGGTGGTGATCGCGAACGTGCTCATGACCAGCAATCTGTCTGATCACCGGGGAGTGATGGCGCTGGCGAAGGAGTTGGGGGTTTCCTACACGCTGGACCCGACCATTACGCCGAAGATGGATGGAGACAGGTCTGTGCTGGCGCTGCGTATTCCGGGGTCGGAGCTGACGCAGGTTTTTCACAGTCGCGAAGTCGTTGGCGATGTGGAGGAATTCTGTGCGCCTCCGCCACCGCCGGGCGAAGACATTATGGACGGTTTCCCGTGCAGCGCCGGGCACACCGCCTGCTACATTTCGCCTTACGGGGACGTCTTCCCCTGCGTGCAGTTCCCTCTTCCCAGCGGCAACCTGCGGCAGCAGAAGTTTCTTGATATCTGGAACAACTCTTCGCAGTTAAAGGAAGTTCGGTCGATTCGCGCGCGCGATCTTCCGACTTGTTCGAGTTGCTCACACGTGGGAACGTGTACACGCTGCCCCGGGTTGGCGTATATGGAGGGGAACATGCGCGGTCCGTCCTCGGCTGATTGTGAAAAGTCGTTTCAAAGGACGGGGATCCCCAGCGCGAATATGCTGGCGCGGGGACGTGTGGGTTCTGCGGCGCCCTTGATCCAGATCCAGTGCCTGGTGTGATTATCAGCAGGCGTCAGAGTTTTGCAAGGGCACGGATTCCCATTCGTGCCGTCAGTCTTTGGAAACGATGTATGGCGCGGTTTGAAGTGTGGGCGTGAGAAACCATATTTCGCCCTCTGGGGCTCATCGGTTCGTGCTTTTACCCACGGCTTACGCCGTGGGCTGCATTCTTACGCCGCTTCGCGGCTGTTGGCACGTCGGTAACCACCCGGGCACCCTGTTGATCAAGGTGAGTTACGAAAGTAAGGATCTGATTCCCAAAATGTGAGCGAAGATTAGAATAGCCAGGTGGGCGCAGGGATAGAAGCGCCGTTCGATATTGCCGGGGTCTCGGCTTTTGGCGAGGATCTTATGAAACTTATGGTGCAGAAAAATCCCCCGCAAGCGAATTTTAGAAATCTCCTGCTCGTCCTGACTGGGCTGATGGTGATTCTGTTGTCAGCCGGCAGCCTAATGCTGGCGCAGGAACGCACTGAAGAGCACGTTGGCTTGCCCCTTGATTGGAGCACGCGGCATATTCTCTTTACTAATGGAGCGTCGCCCGAGGTGGCGGCCGCGGTGGCGCGAGATCCGCGGAGTTGGATCAACTGGAATCAGCGAAGCTCGTACCTCTTCCCGAAGTATCCGGCACGAGGGTTGGAGCGTCCGCGCCCGCACCCGTTCCCGCCGAAAAGGCATATCCGGGTGGATTGGGCGATGTCGCTGGGGCCAACTGGCGGAATGCCCATCGGGGAAAGTCCAGCCAAGTACAGCTTTACTTCCAACGGGACCTACAGCTGCGCGAACGACTTCGCTGTGTATACGATTGGGGCAGCGCCAAGCGCTAACCAAGCTAATATCGTAGCTTTTAACAATTTGTACACCGGCACGGCTTCGTCTTCTTGCCCTTTTGGACCGCAGACCCCGCCGACCACTGACTATACGCAGCCGACCTTCATGTGGTCGTACGCGGTGGGCGCGTCCGCCTCGTTCCTGTCTCCGACACTTTCGCTGACCGGGACCAAGGTGGCTTTCATCGAAAACGGAACTCCGGCTCTGTTCGACGTGCTGACTCCGACCGCTGGCCAAGGAACGGACGCGACCCATCCTTTCGTCATAGCCAACGCGGGCGGTTCTTTGGTGCGCTTGAGCTACACCACTTCCGCGGCGACCGGATGCAACAGCAGCGCCGGCAACAGCAA